>Ga0209284_10003704_pt1 | contig 18366 bp, 17 predicted proteins | sample FRY03_FD_187211 | JGI IMG/M metagenome (GOLD analysis project Ga0209284, IMG submission 187211) | Freshwater microbial communities from Lake Fryxell liftoff mats and glacier meltwater in Antarctica - FRY-03 (SPAdes) (version 2) | ecosystem: Environmental > Aquatic > Freshwater > Ice > Glacier... | reverse complement strand
TCAGTCCAGACCATGTGACCCTCCGTCGTAGCTTCGCAACCACGACCGAATCACAACTGACTGAAATCACTCAACTCTTTTCAGGCCAGCCTCTCAGGATGAGGCAAGTGCTTGAATCGAATCGATTCAATTCATTTCAGGCCAGCCTCTCAGTAGCCGCGACGTCGGTACGCCTACCCCCTCAACACCCGTCCCGCCTTCGCGTCGGTCAGCCGGCCCTGTTCCCAGGTGATCGCGCCGTTCACCACCGTGTATTCGACGCCGCGCGAGGGCATGACGATGCGCTTGGCGCCGCCCGGCAGGTCGTGGCGGCGTTCGCCGTGGTTGCTCGAGCCGATCGCGGCGGGATCGAAGATCGCCACGTCGGCCGGTGCGCCCGTCCGCAGGCGGCCGCGGTCCTTCAGGCCAAAAAGATCGGCGGGATCGGAGGTGAGCTTGCGCACGCCTTCCTCCAGGGTGATCGCCTGCTTCTCGCGCACCCAGGTGCCCAGCAGGTAGGTCGGGTAGCCGGCATCGCACAGCATGTCGACATGGGCGCCGCCGTCGCCCAGCGCCATCAGGATCGACTTGTTGTTCAAGAGCTCGCGCATGCGGTCCTCGCGGGTGTTCCACGAGGAGATGGTGAGCTCGGTGTCGAGATCGTCGGCCAGCACGACGTCGAGGAAGGCGTCGACGCTGTCCTTGCCCTGCAGCGCGGCGATCTCGGCGATTGACTTGCGCTCCAGATGCTTCAGCGCCGGGTTGCGCACGTCGTGGACGACGACGCGGCGCCAGTCGCTGAAGCCGGTCGGGTTCTTGAGGTCGGCCTTGAACTGCGCGCGGAAGGCCGGATCGGCATAGACCTTCTTCTGTGCTGCCTTCGAGGTGTCGGCGAACACCCGCTTCCACGCCGGGAAGGCGGCGAAGGCGAAGGGATTGTCCATGTTGCATTCGCGCGTCAGCGGCAGCGGCGAGGTCTGTGGCCGCGCGCCCTTGGCGATCTGCGGCGCGGCACGGCGCAAGGTGTCGCGCACCGCCTCGGGAATGTCGTCGCGATCGAACAAAGCGATGAAGGTCACCGGCCGGCCGCTCTCTTCGAGCAGGAAGTCGAGCAGCTCGCACTGGTCCTCCTCCAGCACGCCGACCTGGCGTGTCAGCGCGATCTCGATGGTGCCCTTGCCGCGCTGCTTGAGCTGGTTGGCATAGGCCTTCATCTCCTCGCGGCTGGCGTTGCGACAGGCCAGCGGCTTGCCCTCGAAGCCCATATGCTGGTTGAGCGTGGTCGAGGAGAAACCGAGCGCGCCGGCGTCCATCGCCTCGCCGATCAGCCTCGCGATCTCGTGCGTCTCCGCCGGCGTGGCGGCGCGGTCCATCGAGGCCTCGCCCATCACGTAGTGGCGGAACGGCGTCAGCGGCGCGATGAAGGCGAGGTTGAGCGACGGCTTGCGCGCCGCCGCGGCGTCCATGAACTCGGGGAAGGTCTCCCAGTCCCAGGTGATGCCCTTGTTCAGCACGTCGAACGGAATGCCCTCGACGTTCACGAGATCCTTCATGGCGATCTCGCGTGTCTCGGGCTTGCACGGCGCGATGCCGACGCCGCAATTGCCCATCACCACCGAGGTGACGCCGTGCCACGACGAGGGCGTGACCGCGCCGTCCCAGCAGATCTGCGCGTCGTAATGGGTGTGCGGATCGACGAAGCCCGGCGCCACGACGAGGCCGTGCGCGTCGATGGTGCGCCTGGCACCCTCCGTCACCTTGCCGATTTCCGCCACTTTACCGTCAACGATCGCGACATCGGCCTGATAGCGCGCGGCGCCGGTGCCATCGACCACGGTGCCGTTCTTGATCACGAGGTCGTAGCTCATTGTGCGTTTCCTCCCAGAAACTTGCGCACTCACGCTACCACCCGTTGCGCCCCGCGCCACTCCCCCCAGCCGCAGTGCGCAGGTTCGCTGCACCCGCTCAGTCGGGGCGGCCTTGGATCGATCTCATCGCAGCCTTCAAAATAGGTTCACGGTTGCAGGTCACTACTGGCCGCGTGGCCACCAGACGCGTCGACGTTTTCATCCAGGACGACTATGTCCGGTCCTACACGATCGTGCTCGGCTTCGTGAACGCGCCGCTGTTCGAGCAGGACTATATCGACCGCGCCCGTGCCCGGATGCAGGCCGATGGCTGGTCGGCGGAAGAAGTGCAGGTTGCCCGCTTCGTCGTCCGCGACGAGGAGCGCTAGGCCTTCCGCTTCCACTTCCCCCACCACCGCCTCATCCCGAGAGGCTGGCCGGAAATGAATGCAGCCAAAACAAGAGGCTATGAATAGCCCCAATAACCTCACCCTGAGGAGCGAACGCAGTGAGCGTCTCGTCGCGCGGAGTAACCTCCGCGCTGGGGTGGGAACGCGCACCTGGCCTGTTGCCCATCCTTCGAGACGCGCCGCTTCGCGGCGCTCCTCAGGATGAGGTAAGTGCTTGAATCGATTCAATTCATTTCCGGCCAGACTCTGAGGAGCTGACCAAGCACCAACCTCATCCTGAGGAGGCCCGAAGGGCCGTCTCGAAGGATGGGCCACGGACGCGGTGCTCGTGCCCATGCTTCGAGGCGGCTGTAGAGTATACCCCGAGGCATTCGAGGGGCAGCCTCCTCAGCATGAGGTTGGTGTTGGTGATTCGATTACACTCGAAAAGACCCTACGCCGTCACCGGACCGGGCAAATCGAGCCCGACGCCGTTCAGGTGCCCGAACGTCCGGTGCAGCCGCTCGATCACCGGGGCGGGCAGGGGCGGCCGCAGGATCGACTCCACGTTGGCCTTCACGTGATCCCTGTTGCCGGTGCCGAACAGGATGACGTCGGCGCCCTCTTCGTGGCGCGCGTAGCGATAGGCCGCATCGGTGATGCTCTCCGCGCCGCCCTCGGACACCAGGAACTGCAGCGGATCGCCGCCCGCTGCTCCATCGGACAGCACCGACGCCTCGAGCAGACCCTGCTCGACCAGCTTCGCGAAGACGTCGCGGCGATAGGCTTCGTTGCTGAAGATGTTGCGCACGACGAACATCAGCAAGGTGCCGATGCCGCGACGCCGGGTGGCCGGAAAGACCTTGTGGCGCGCGCCCTGGTTCACGAGGCTGTAGGCCAGCATCATGACTTCCCACGGCGCGTCCTCGACGGCGCGGGCCAGCATCGCCTGCTCTGGATCGCGCGGCCCCGTCTCGGTGATCCCGACATGGCGCACCTTGCCCTGCTCCTTGAGCCTGAGCAGGGCGGGCGCCAGCACGTCGCGATGATGCTCGTAGGTCGCGGGACCGACGGCGTGGAAATGGAAGACGTCGACATGATCGAGCCCGAGCCGCTTCAGCGACGCCTCGACCCTCCGCGTCACTTCGGCCGCGTCGTCGCCGGCCTTGAACAGCGCCTTGGTCGAGATCACCAGCTTGTCGCGGTCATAAGCCTTCACCGCCGCGCCCACGATCTCCTCGGTCCCATAGACCTCGGCCGTGTCGAGGAAGTTGACCCCCAGATCGATCGCCGCCCGCGCGACGGCAACGCACTCGTCGAAGCTCGCCCCGCGCCCCAGCCCCAGCCGGCTGTTGCCGCCGCAGCCGAGCCCGGCGACGGAGACGGTGAGGCCGGTGTTTCCGAGGGGGTGGTGGTGCATTGGGCGCTCCTGTTTGTACCTCAGTTAACAGATCGCAACCAAGAGGCCGGCTGAATTCTGCTTAGTTCTTCTGCGGTATCTTCTAAGTGCGCCTCCACAGGTGTGGCGAGCAGATGACGAGTAGATTTCTTGCGAACAGCAGCGGTCTCAAAACAGTGGAAGCCAGATCGGATAAGCGATACGTCGCCTTACTGCGAGAAGCACCCTAATTGTGCTTTAGTCGCTGTACCTTACTTAATAACGATTCTGCACTTGCTGGGTCTGGCGCCTTTGAGATCAGCGTGTTGAACGTGACTTCATTGGGCTTTACGCCTTGGTATTGCATCTCATTGAACCATCGTTCCGCACTTGCCGAGTCTGGCGCCTTTGAGATCAGCGTGTTGAACGTGACTTCATTGGGCTTTACGCCTTGGCGTTGCATCTCATTGAACCATCGTTCCGCACTTGCCGAGTCTGGCGCCTTTGAGATCAGCGTGCTGAACGTGAATTCATTGGGGTTTATGCCTTGGCGTTGCATTTCGGAAAACAGGTGCTCGGCTTGTGTCAAATTAGGCGCTTTCGAGATTAACGTGCTGAATGTGACGACATCCGGCCTAATTCCTTGACTTCTGAATCGGTCCACCAAGCGCTCTGCTTCCAAAAACCGAACGGCTCGCAGCTTTCTGTTTAATTCAATTGTCCTCGGGTCGACAGAAGGTCCGTCAAACAGAGCTCCATCAAAGCGAGTTGTATCATCCCATCGTGCGCGATGCACGTTGGTGCCCCGAAGGTCAGAGCCCGTAAAATCAAAACCACGAATGTCTTCATTCGAGAGGGGTACCCCATTGAGTGAGATGCCTCTGAAGTCACGCGAAGGATCAAGGTTGGCTGCTTTGGTCAAAGCGCCAAAAGTTACGACCTCGTTCGAAAATATTGCTTCTAGCTGTTTGAGCAATCCCTCTAGTGGCAAAGGTTGATCCGGCTTGTTCATTGCTTGCTCATCTTCTTGGCGGGAGACGGTTTGATTGAAGAAATGGGTGCTGCTGGAGGAGGGTTTAGAAGTCTTTCAGCTTGAGCTAGAAGAAGCTCACCATCGAGTACATGCTCCTTATGAAGGCTTCGTTGATCTTGCGACGCCGATTTGGCCTTCTCCAGGCAAATTTCCGCAATCACAATGCGAAGTTGATCTTCTTGATTGCGTTTTCCAATGGCTTCCGTTGCTAGACTGACTCCAGTCATTTCCTTCCGATTTACGGAAAGCTGTAGCGCGGCGACAGGGCCAATAAGCATAGCTCGTACGCTGGCATCGTTAGCGCCTGCTTTGGGAGTCAACACGCAAAGCATGCTTCTCTCTTTGCCACCTATTGTTTTCTTAATGGCCGTGGTATCGGCTCCGCGATCCCCATCGAGATAGAGACCAGACAGGCAACGACCGAGTGCCCCGGTTGCGGGCCTTCGTGGATCACCGGCCGTCGTGGCAATAAGCCAACGGCCTGGCTGTCTCGTTACTAACGGAAATGACGCCGCCGCCTTTGTTTCGGTGGACTTGGAGTTTGAGCCAGAGACGCCGCCATGTACTTCGGCAGCAGCAGGCCCGGCCTTCAATCCCAGTTTGACAAGAAATCCACCTTTTTTTTCTGTGTTGGTGCTCTCTTTCGCATTCTCGCTCCAATCCTTGGAGCTTAGAAATGCCTCATAGTAGTCGGTTGAGTCATAGGCGGGGTGATCAATTGCCAATGCTGCATGGGTTAAACCCAATTGTACAACGTACTCACCCCACTCGAATGTGGGGCCGCCAAATGATGCTGTGGCCCAGATCGCATATCCTTCTTCTAAGGGATATCCAGTAAACGTGACTTCCCCGAGCTTCTTTACTGCCTGCTCGACGCTCGACTTGCCTGTGCGCTTCGCCATTGAGAGAGCCTTATTTCGTTCGCGATCACTCTGCCGGGATTGTCAAAGCTAACTTACGCGCATTGGTAGTCGTGTTGACACTACATAAGAGTGACTTGGCTTTAGAAGCAGGCACCTGACGTCGAAGGTATTCTTGCGCTACGCTTGGAAAGGGCTATACGATATCGCATTCTTGGCGACACTACAGCCGCTGTCCTTTGTAGTGCTCCGCCAACCCCTCCAACGCCGCCGCCCCATCGCCCTTGAACGTCGGCCCGTGCATCAACGCGATCGTGGTCGGCTTCAGCGCGGCCAGGCGTCGTAGCGTCGGCTCGGCCATCGGCGTCGGGGGCATGAAGGGCAGGCGCTCGGCGACGGCGATGGCCGGCGCGACGATGTCGCTTTCGGTGGTGGGATCGGCGGGGCCGGTCTGGGTGAAGAGGTCGCTGCTGAACAGCGTGCCGGTCGTCTCCTCGTAGATCAGGCCGGCATCCCAGTTGTGCGGGACGTGCGGCGTGTCGAGCCATCGCACCCTCTTGCCGCCGAGGTCGAGCACCTCGTTGTCCTGGAGCGCGCGCGGCGGACGGTCGGCCATGTCGGCGAGCCAGATGTTGCAGCCGAGCTGGCCGTGCGCCGGCTGGGCGTTGGGCGCGGCGGCGAGCCACTGGTTGAGCGCGCCGCTTTCGTCGCCCTCGACATGGGAGCAGGTCGTCCAGCGCAGTTTGCTGAGCGGGATGACGGTCTTCACCGCCTCGACGATCAGCGGGAAGAGGCTGCGCTGGCCGTAGTGGAAGAGCAGCGGCTCGTCGGCGTCGATCAGGAACTGGTTGAAGGTGAAGCCGGTCGGCCCGACGTTGGGCACGAAGGTCGAGAGCCGGTAGATGCTCGGGGCGATCTCGGCGACGGTGGTTCTCATCGCGGTCTCCTTTGGCAGGCCGTTGGAAAAATCGAAGTTCTGGTCAATAAACGAAACAGTCGAAATGAATGTCGCAACCCCCTCCGCTGCGACCGTTCGCGCAACAATGTTGCGCGACGTGGGGCGGAAAGCACCTGTTTCACAAAAAACACTTCACCCTGAGGAGCGAACGCAGTGAGTGTCTCGAAGGGTGGGCACGCGCACCTCGCCTGTTGCCCATCCTTCGAGACGGCCGCTGCGCGGCCTCCTCAGGATGAGGTTAGGGGTGTGATGCGGGTACGGATGCGGGTGTGCGGGTGCGGTGTGCGTGGGTGTGGGTGTGGGTGGGGGCGGGCGTCAGGCGTCAGGGCAGCGGCTGCCAGATCGTGCTGCGCACCTCGCCGAATTCGCGCGGCAGCTTGGTCCAGGTGTCGCCGCCGTCGGTCGAGCGGAAGAGCTGGCCGAGGTTGGAGCAGACGAAGATCAGCTTCGGGTTCGCGGGATGCGTCGCCACGGTCCACGGCGTCGAGTTGAGGTCGCCCGGCAGGTTGGCGTCGTTCCAATGGGCGCCGTGGTCGGTGCTGCGCAGCAGCCGGCCGGTCGAGCCCGGCGGGCCGTTGCCGTTGGTCAGGAACACCGTCGCGTCGCCGTCGGCGCGGGGCACGATGGTGCGGGTGTACTGCCAGGGCGAGTCGAGTTCCTGGAAGGCGAAGGTCTCGCCATTGTCGCGGCTCAGGTTCAGGCCGCGGTTGGTCGTGGCGTAGACCAGCTTCGATCCGTTGCGAATCACCGCGAGGCCGTGGATGTCCTCGGAGTTGATGCCGTGGCCGACCTTCTTCCAGGTGCGGCCGCGATCGGTCGAGCGGTGCACGCCGTCGATCTCGACGCCGGCCCACAGCGTGTCGCGGTCGACCGGATCGAAGAGGATCTGCGTCACTCGGGGCTTGCCCACGAAGATGCAGGCCTCGGCGAACGAGCCTTTGGCCGCGGTGAAGCTCCTGCCGCCGTCGGTCGAGACGAAGATGCCGGCGGGCTGGGTGCCGACCACGATCGTGTCGGGATCGTCCGGCGCCTGCGCCATCGCCCAGATGTCGTAACCGTCGAGCAGCGAGGGCAGGTGCGTCCATTTCTGGTCGCCCTCGTTCCAGCGGTAGAGGCCGGAGTCGGTGCCGGCCAGCACCTCGCCCGGCCGCTCGGGATGCGCCGACAGCGCCCAGACGCGGGCCTCGAGATAGAGACCGGATTCGATGTAGGGCCGGATCCAGGTCTCGCCATCGTCGCGGCTGAACCACACCGACATGCCGGCGGTGCCGACGCAGAGCAGGTTGGGCATTTCATTCCTCCGTTCGGGTGCCCTCTTTCGTGGGGGGCGCCGCGTATGATTAAAGGTCCCTCGCTACTCTCGGGATGACAACTTTTTCTAAACTGGCGCACGGAGCCAACCTCAACACCATTGTCATCCCGAGAGTAGCGAGGGACCTTTCTCCAGCGCCCATTGAAGGCCCCGGCGGCTTCGCAGGCAAGCCGGCCGCCCGGCCGTGCCCTTGCCACTCCGGTCGAATTGAAGGACAGTTGTGGGCAACTGCGCCATGGGGTTACAGGCGCGGAACAGGGAGTCACAGATGAAATTCACCGCACTTCTCGGAATGGCGGCGGCGTTGGCCGTCGGCGGCACGGGCATCGCCTCCGCCCAGGCACCGGCCGCGACACCGGCGCCGGCGCAGCTCGATACCAAGAAGTTCAACGTGATCGGCACGTGGAACTTCCTCAACATCAACAAGAAGGTCGAGGCCCCGTTCTGGAGCGAACAGCTCGGCGCGGCCTCGGGCGGCAAGCTGACCGGCAACATCAAGTCGATCACCGAGCTCAACCTCAAGGGCACCGAGGTGCTGCGGCTGCTGAAGACCGGCGTCTATGACGTGGCCCACGCGCTGCCGATCTATGTCGACGACGGCGCCGCCGTGTTCGAGGCGTCGGACCTGTCGGGCGTGGCCACCAGCGTGGCCCAGCAGCGCGAGATCCTGAATGCCTGGATGCCCGAGATGCAGAAGGTTATGCGCGACAAGTTCGGCTCGATGATCGTGTCGACCTTCGCCTTCCCGCAGCAGGTGTTCTTCTGCCGCGACGAGATTTCCAGCCTGGCCGACATCAAGGGCAAGAAGGTGAGGGTGCAGGGCGTCTCCCAGTCCGACCTGGTCAAGGCGCTGGGCGGCTCCGCGGTCACCATCCCGTTCGGCGAAGTCGTGCCGGCGCTCGAGAAGGGCGTCGTCGATTGCGGCATCACCGGCACCTTGCCGGGCTACCAGGCGAAGTGGCCGGAGGTGGTGAAGACCGTCGTCGACGTGTCGCTGGGCTATACCGCGGGCTTCGTGGCGGTGAACCTGGCGAGCTGGAACAAGCTCTCCAAGCCGACCCAGGACTTCATGACGGGCCAGTTCAAGAAGCTCGAAGAGGCGGCCTGGGCCAGCGTCGAGGCCGACACCAAGGAAGGCATCGCCTGCAACACCGGCAACGGCCCATGCTCGGTCGGACCGGCCGCCAAGCTGAAGCTGGTGATGCCGTCGGACGCCGATCGCGCCCTGGTCAAGAAGGCGCTCAACGACGTCGTGCTGCCCGAGTGGGCCAAGCGCTGCGGCGCGGAGTGCGCGGCCAAGTGGAGCGAGACGGTCGGCAAGCGCTACGGCCTCACCGCCAAGGCGAACTGAACGGCAGCGGGGCCCGCCCCGCCGCGAACCTACTTGCGGGAACCACTCGCTCGGGAAGCACACATGGAACGTCTGTGGCGCGGCGCGTCGGTCGTCGCCCTCTGGGGGGCGTGGGCCGGCGGCGCCATGATCCTGCTGGCGGCGGTCGTGGTCACGGTCGAGGTGATCAGCCGCAAGCTGCTCGCCTTCGCCTTCTCGGGCTCCGACGAGATCGCGGCCTATCTCTTCGCCATCGGCACCTCGTGGTCGCTGGCGCACGTGCTGGCGACGCGCGGTCATGTCCGCATCGACGTGGTCTATAGCCTGCTCGGGCCGCGCGCCCGGGCGGCGTTCGACCTGGTGGCGATCGCGGGCCTCGCCGTCCTCGTCCTGGCCATCGTCGACCGCAGCGGGGAGATTTTCCTCGACAACCTGGCCGGCGCGAACCGCTCCAACACGCCGCTGCGCATTCCGCTGGCCTGGCCGCAGGCGCCGTGGTTCGCGGGCTTCGTGCTGTTCCTGGCCGTCACCGTACTGGCCTTCCTGCGCAGCCTGCTGGCGCTGGTGCGCGGCGACTTCGGCACCGTCGCGGCGACCATCGGCGTGCCGTCGCAGGACGAGGAAGTGAAGGGCGAGCTGGGCTCGCTGGGAATCGGGACGCCCAACGGCGCGGCGAAGAGGTAGACATGCTCGGCACCGCGCTCCTTCTCCTCGTCGCCCTGCTGGCGGTCAGCGTTCCGGTCGCCGCCGTCATGGGCGTGCTGGGCCTGGCGCTCAACCAGTTCTTCTCGTCGATCCCGCTCTACCTGGCGATGGGCGACATCGTGTGGAACGCCAGCTCCGAATACATCCTGATCGCCATCCCGATGTTCGTGATGCTGGGCGAGATCCTGCTGCGCTCGGGCATCGCCCATCGCGTCTACGCCGCGATCGCGACCTGGCTCTCGTGGCTGCCGGGCGGCCTGATGCACGCCAACATCGGCACCTGCGCGATGTTCGCGGCGACCTCGGGGTCGAGCGTCGCCACCGCCGCCACGGTCGGCGTCGTGGCCCTGCCGCAGGTCAAGATCCGCGGCTACGACGAGCCGCTGTTCCTCGGCACGCTGGCGGCCGGCGGCACGCTCGGCATCCTCATTCCGCCATCGATCAACTTCATCCTCTACGGGCTGCTGACCCAGACCTCGGTGCCGCGGCTCTATCTGGCGGGGATGATTCCCGGCCTCCTGCTCACCGGCTTCTTCATGGCCATCATCCTGGTCTACTGCCTGGTCTGGCCGGCCAAGGGCGGCACGCCGGTGAAGAGCAGCTGGGGCGACCGGCTGCGCAGCCTGAAGGACCTCGGCGCGCCGCTGTTCATCTTCGGCGTCGTCGTCGGCTCGATCTACGCCGGCTGGGCGACGCCCACGGAAGCGGCGTCGATGGGCGTGTTCGCGGCGCTCGTGCTGGCCGCCTGGGAACGCGCGCTGTCCTGGCGGATGATCAAGGCGGTGTTCGAGGGCACGATGCGGACGACGGCGATGATCATGCTGATCATCATCGCCGCGCAGTTCCTGAACTTCGTGCTGGCAAACATCGGCGTCACCGACGGCGTGGCCAAGGCGATCGACGCGCTGGGCCTCGGCAAGGTCGGCACCATGCTGCTGCTGATCGTGTTCTACCTGATCCTCGGCTGCTTCATGGAGACGATCTCGATGATGATCCTCACCACGCCGTTCGTGTTCCCGATCGTGGTCGGCCTGGGCTGGGATCCGATCTGGTGGGGGATCGTGCTGACCATCCTGATCGAGGCGGCGCTGGTCACACCGCCGGTCGGGCTCAACCTCTATGTCGTGCAGAGTCTGCGCGCGACCGGGGCCATCGCCGACGTGATCCGCGGCGCCCTGCCGTTCGTGGCCTCGATGCTGGGACTGATCCTGCTGCTCATGGCCTTCCCCGACATCGCGCTCGGCCTGCCGCGCTGGGTGATGGGCGGTTAGGCCTGCGAATTAAAGGTCCCTCGCTGCGCTCCAGGGCGGGGGTTACCCCGCCCGCGATGACAATGGTGTTGAAGTTGGCGCGGTGCGCCAGTTCAGAAAAATTTGTCATCCCGAGCGCAGCGAGGGACCTTTCACCTTCTTGGAAACGCCAACTGCTCCGGCCTTTCCTGGCCATATGCGATTGCCCTGATCCCGTGCGGGAGGTGCCGGCGGCACCGCCGCTCAGGGTGTGCGGCCCGGCGGGAACTGGATGTTGAAGCCGGCGAAGATCTGGAAGCTCGGCTGCCCGATGCCGCTCTGCACCACCGAGTATTGCGGCTCGATATACATGTTCAGCACGTTGCCATCGCTCAACTGCCTGACCCGACCGAGGCCGAGGCCGACCGGCACGACCGCCCGCTGGCGGCCGAAATCGATCGTCGTGATGCCGCTCGAGCGCAGGTAGAAGCCGTCGGTGAGATTGTAGAACAGGAAGGGCTGGACGGTGAGCGACCGCGCGCTGCCGTCGAAGGCCTGCTGGTAGGCGACCAGCGCCGCCGCGAGGCCCCAGTCGTAGGGGGCGCTCACGACTCCCTGCACGCCCGCCTGCCACTTGCGCTCGCCCAGCGCCGGGCTGGTGGCGGTGGGCAGGATGACGAGCGGCCCGATTCCCATCTTGGCATTGGCGAGCTGGAAGAGCGGCACGTCGAACAGCGTGAGATCGCCCAGGCCGCTCTCGGTCCCGGCCGGTCCCCACACCGTCGTGCCGGTGGCCAGCGACGCGCGCAGGAGTTGCGGCCAGCCGAACGTGTCGTGCGGCAGGATCCCGCGCAGGAAAGGCTGGTCGGCGCCGCTGCCCGGCTGGCCGCTCATCACCGGCTGCAGGTAGTTCTGCACCTGGAGGGCCGGAATGTCGGTCAACGGATTGTTGGCGACGTTCTGCTGGGCCGCGACCGGCGACAGCGCCATCGCCAGCAGGATCGCGGCGCTCCATGCGCCGGAGATGGCCCGTGCCCGCGCGCTCGTCATGTCGCGAGGGTACGGATCAGGACCTCGTTGAAGGCATCGGCCGCTTCGTAGGCCACCCAGTGGCCGGCGCCGGGAATGACGTTCATCTCGAAGTCGGGTTGCAGGGCGCGGAACAGGTCGATGCGTTCCTGGATGTGCGGATAGGTCGTCGAATCGAACTCGCCCCAGATGCCGGTGAGCGGCGTCTTCACCCGTGGCAGGACCTCGCTGAGCCTGAAGGCCTGGCCCATGATGCGGCTGCGCGTCCGGGCGCGCGTGGTGTTCAGGATCTGCATGTGGATCGCGATGCCGTCGACGTTCTTCGGGTCGTGCAGCATCAGGATCTCGAGATTGCGCCGCGCTTCTGCCGCCAGCGTCTCGGGCGGCATCTCGGCCAGAAGCTTGTGCAGCTTGGGGCCGGGCTTGCGCGTGGCCTTGAGACCGCCGGCGCCGACCAACGCGATGCGCGTCAGCCGGTCCTCGAACAGGGTGGCGATGTGGCCGGAGACCATGCCGCCGAACGAGAAGCCCGCGATCGCGAAGGGCTTGTCCCTGGGCAGCAGTTCCTTCATCGCCGCCTCGACGCAGTGCGTCACCGACCAGATGTCGTTGACGTCGTCGGGCGGGTCGCTGTCGCCCAGGCCCGGCAGGTCGGCGGCGTAGACGGCGAAATGCCGGGAGAGCGGCAGGACGTTGTGGATCCAGTGGATCCACGAGCCCGAGCCGCCGTGGAACAGCAGCAGGATGGGCTTGCCCGGCGCGGCGCCGAAGACGTGCCACATCATGGTGCCGCTGCCGCTGCCGCTGCCGCTGCCGCCGGCGCTGCGCGGGCCCATCGGCACGCGCACGATCTGCGACTTCGCGGCAACCTCTTCGATATGTTCGGCGGCGGTGCGGCCGTCCGGCATGCGCGGGACGGCGGAGAAATCCAGACTCATGCCTTGATCGCACCGAGCAGACGTTCGACGAATTCCGGCGCCTTCTTGCGGTCGATCCAGCGCAGCACCGTCACCAGGTCGTTGTCGGGATCGATCCAGACGATGTGGCTGCCCCAGCCCAGCGCGAAGAAGCTGCTCTCCGACGCGGCCGCGAACTGCTTGCGGCCGGTGTTGAGCCACCACATCAGGCCGTAGAAGGGCGCGACCGGGCAGGGCTTCACCAGCTCGTCGGTCCAGCCCGCGGGCAGGATCTGCTTGCCGTCCCAGACGCCGCCTTGCGCCACCAGCCGTCCCATCAGGGAAAGGTCGCGGGCCGAGATGACGATGCCGCCGCCCCAGTGGCCGCCGCCCGGCACCGACAGCATCTGCTGGCCGTCGATCGTGTCGTGGGAATTGCGGTAGCCGTCCCATTTCCAGCCCTGCGAGCCGCCGATCGGATCCATGATCCGCCGCTTCAGCACCTGGGGCAGTGGCTCCTTGAAGACCTGCAGCAGCGAGCGCGACAGCCGGTTCACCCTCACGTCGTTGTATTCGTAGAAGCTGCCCGGCTTCTTCATCGCGCGCCGCGTGCCCTTGGGCGCATCGGCGACAGCCAGGCCGACCACGCGGTTGTGGTCGATGCGGTCTTCCTTGCCGAAGACCGTGCCTTGCCATTCGCTGGTCTGGGTCAGCAGGTGGCGCCAGGTGATGTCGCGGTTCTGCTCGCTCGTGAACCCGTCATCGAGCGCGTAGCCCGCGACCTCGTCGTCGAGGCTCCTGATCAGCCCGTCGCCCAGCGCCAGACCGGCGAGCAAGGCGAGGTAGCTCTTGGCCACGCTGAAGGTCATGTCGGCGCGGTCGGGGTCGCCCCATTCGGCGATCTTGTGGCCGCCGCGATAGATGAGGCCCGAAGGCCCGCCGCGCGGCGTCACCGGGCCCAGCACCTCGTTGTCGGGTGCCTTTTCGCCGGAATCGTAGGTCATCACGAACTGCCCGTCGGGCATGTACATGCTGGCGGGCCAGTTGGATTGCGCGGCCAGGGCGAAGGCGACGGCGTCATTCAGGTCGTTCATGCCCACAATCAACATTGGAGCCCGTCCGGGAGCAAGCGTAGAAAGCGCATCATGGCCCCTTCAATTACGACCCCCACTCCTACAAACCCCGCTTCGATCACGATCCGCCGGCCCGACGACTGGCACGTCCACCTGCGCGACGGCGCCCTGCTGGCGGCCTGCGCCGTGCACACCGCCCGTCAGTTCGGCCGCGCCATCATCATGCCGAACCTGGTGCCGCCGGTGACGAAGGTCGCCGAGGCCAGCGCCTATCGCGAGCGCATCCGCGCCGCGGTGCCGGAGGGGCTGAAGTTCGAACCGCTGATGACCAGCTACCTGACCGACGGCGCCGACCCCGCCGAGTTGACGCGCGGCAAGCAGGAGGGCGTGTGGGTCGCGGCCAAGCTCTATCCGGCGCATGCCACGACCAATTCGGCGCACGGCGTGACCTCGATGGATCGCGTCGCGAAAGGGCTGGAGGCCATGGAGAAAGCCGGCATGCCGCTGCTGGTCCATGGCGAAGTCACAGATCCCGAGGTCGACATCTTCGACCGCGAGGCGGTGTTCCTCGACAAGGTGATGGCGCCGCTGCTGAAGCGCCACGAAGGTCTCAAGATCGTGCTCGAGCATATCACGACCCGTGAGGGCGTGGCCTTCGTCGAAGCCAACCCCGGCCGGATGGGCGGCACGATCACGCCGCATCACCTCAGCTACAACCGCAATGCGATCTTCAAGGGCGGCATCCGTCCGCACCTTTATTGCCTGCCGATCGCCAAGAGGGAGGAGCATCGTCTTGCCCTGCGACGGGCGGCGACCTCCGGCAGCGGCCTGTTCTTCCTCGGCACCGATACCGCGCCGCACACGACCGACACCAAGGAATGCGCCTGCGGCTGCGCCGGGGTCTTCAACGCACCGGTCGCGATGCAGGTCTACACCCAGGTCTTCGCCGAAGAGGGCGCGCTCGCCCATCTCGAAGCCTTCGCCTCGCTGAACGGCCCGCGATTCTACGGCCTGCCGGTCAACGAGGAGACCGTCACGCTCCACGCGAAGCCCCTCGACATCCCCGACCGCGTGGCGGTCCCCGGCGGCGGCAAGGACATCACCGTCTTCCGCCCCGACGCACCGGTCGAGTGGAGCTTCTGATCTTTGGCGCGCGCCCCTCCCGTGGCGCAATCATGATCATGAGCGCCACGGGAGGGGCGCGCTCCGTTGAGAGACCCGCTCAAAGATCGCTCGCGTTGGGGTGAATGACCATTTAACTTCTGTGTCATGAGCAAACGAGGCATTCCCGACGGCGCCGTCGTCCGCGGCACCGACAAGGGCTACGACGATCCCCCCAAGGTCCCCCTGACGCCCGGCAGCGAACGTCCGGTCGAGCAGGTCGACAAGGTCTATCCCTACCTGCGGCCGCGCGATGCGGCGACGCTGATCCTGGTGCGCATGAAGGGCGACACGCCGGAGGTCCTGATGGGCTGCCGCGCCGCCGCCCACGCCTTCATGCCCAACCGCTACGTGTTCCCAGGCGGCAAGGTCGATCCCGACGATGCGCGCGTTCCGGTCGCCACGTCGCTCGATCCCTTCGTCAACGAGCGCCTGATGCGTGCGGCCTCCTCGCAGCGCGCCCGGGCGCTGGCCGTCGCCGCGGTGCGCGAGACCTTCGAGGAGAGCGGCCTGATGCTGGGCAAGCCGCTCCAGGGCGGCGCGCCGGCCAAGGACTATGGCGAGCATTGGCGCGGCTTTCTCGACCAGGGCATGGCGCCGGCGCTCGATTGCCTCGACCTGATCGCGCGTGCTGTCACACCGCCCGGCCGGCCGCGCCGCTTCAATGCCCGCTTCTTCATGGCGCGGGCGGAAGATGCGTCCGGCGAGATCCGCCATTCGAGCGAAATGGGCGACATCCGCTGGGTGCGCCTCGACGAGGCGCGCGAACTGCCGCTGCCGACCATCACCGGGCTCATCCTGGGCGAGATCGGCCGGCTGGTGAAGGAACCGCCCGACCGCAAGCAGCAGCGCAGGATCCCGCTGTTTACGACGGTGCATCGCAAGCACTTAATGCTCGAGGAATAGGATCGTGGCGGAGCGTGCCGACGCCGCGCGCCCGTCTGCAGAGTCCCCGCCTGCCGCTCCCCGGCGCTCCAGTGGCGTGCCCGTGCTGCGCGGCGGCGTGCGTCTGCGCACGCTGGTCCTCATCCGCTGGGGCGCAGTCGCGGGCCAGGCCTTCACCGCCGCCGTCGTGCATTGGGGGCTGGGATTCGGCATGCCGGTCCTGGCGGTCGGCGGCACGATCGCGCTCTCGGCCCTGCTCAACCTCACCGTCAGCATCGGCCGGCCGGCCTCGGCGCGGATCGACGACCGCGAGGCGGCGGTCTTCCTGGCCTTCGACATCCTGCAGCTCGCCGTGCTGCTCTATCTCACGGGCGGCCTGACCAATCCCTTCTCGCTGCTGCTGCTGGCGCCGGTCGCCATCGGCGCGACCATCCTGTCGCTGGCGAGTAACGTTGCGCTCACCCTGGTCACCATCGCGAGCATCGCGCTGCTGGGAGTCTTCTATCAGCCGCTGCCGTGGAGAGGCCCGCCGCCCAACCTGCCCGACATCTATCAGGTCGGCGTCTGGGCCGGCCTCTCGCTCACGACCCTGCTGATCACGCTCTATGGATGGCGGCTTGCCGAGGAAGCGCGCCAGATGGCCGATGCGCTGGCCGCCGCGCAGGCGGCCCTGGCGCGCGAACAGCAGCTCTCGGCGCTGGGGGCGCTGGCCGCCGCCGCGGCCCATGAGCTCGGCTCGCCCTTGTCGACCATCGCCGTCGTCGCCAAGGAGATGCAGCGCGAAATCGAGCTGGACGATCCGTTGCGCGAGGACGTCGAGTTGCTCGCCGCCGAATCCGATCGCTGTCGCGCGATCCTGGCGCGCCTCTCGAACGATCCGGCCGGCGACGTCTCCGATTCCTACACGCTGGTGCCCCTGCCGGCCCTGATCGAGGCCGCCGCGCAGAACTATGCCCGCGAGGAGATCGACATCGCCTTCGAATCGGGCCCGGCCGGGCCGGGCGTGCCGGCGACGGCCCCGATCCAGATTCGCAGTCCGGAGATCATGCAGGGCATCGGAAACATCGTGCAGAATGCCGTGTCCTTTGCCCGGCGCGAGGTGCGTGTCGCCACGCGCTGGACGACGGAATGGTCGGAAGTCGAAGTCGTCGACGACGGGCCGGGCTTCTCCGAGGCGCTGCTCGATGAACTCGGCACGCCGTTCATTTCGACCCGCCAGGGCCAGGGAGGGCATATGGGCCTGGGCGTCTTCATCGCCAAGACCCTGCTGGAACGCACCGGCGCCAACGTGACCTTCGGCAATCGCAGCGCCCCGGGCGGCGGCGCGGCCGTTTCGGTGCGCTGGCCAAACCCAGTCTTCAAGGCTACATAGCCGCCGATGTCGAAGGAGTCGCCATGACCCAGGACAGCGGCGCCAGTCGCCCTTTGTCACCTGTCATCGCCGGCACGACGAACAGCAAGGACCGTACCTTGTTGATCGCGGACGACGATGCAGCATTCCGCAACCGTATTGCGCGTGCGCTTGAGCTGCGTGGTTTCATCGTCACCGCCGTCGGCTCGGTGGCCGAAGCGCTGGCGCAGACCGCCCGTCCACCGGCTTTCGCCGTGCTCGACCTGCGGCTGGCTGACGGCAACGGGCTGGAACTCGTCGGGCCGTTGCGCCAGGCGCGTCCCGATATCCGGATCGTCGTGCTGACGGGCTACGGCAACATCGCGACCGCGGTCGCCGCCGTGAAGGAAGGCGCCGTCGACTATCTCGCCAAGCCCGCCGACGCCGATGCCATCGAGCAGGCGCTGACCGCGCACGGCCGCAAGCTGCCGCCGCCGCCCAGCAATCCGATGTCGGCCGATCGCGTGCGCTGGGAGCACATCCAGCGCGTCTTCGAACAGTGCGACCGCAATGTCTCGGAGACGGCGCGCCGCCTCAGCATGCACCGGCGTACCCTGCAGCGCATCCTCGGCAAGCACGCCCCGCGCGAGCACTGAGTCTTCCATCCCTGCTAACCACCGACCTCATCCTGAGAGTCTGGCTGGAAATGAATGCAGCTAAAACAAGAGGCTATGAATAGCCCCAATAACCTCACCCTGAGGAGCATCGCGCCGCGATGCGTCTCGTCGCGCGGAGTAACCTCCGCGCTGGGGTGGGAACGCGCACCTTGCCTGTTGCCCATCCTTCGAGACGCGCAGCTTTGCCACGACGACGCGGGGATTGCTGGCGCTGGGCGAATGGATCGTCGAGCACGCCTGCAGTCATGTCGCGATGGAGGCGACCGGCATTTACTGGCGGCCGGTCTGGCACGTG
>Ga0209284_10003701_pt1 | contig 18382 bp, 13 predicted proteins | sample FRY03_FD_187211 | JGI IMG/M metagenome (GOLD analysis project Ga0209284, IMG submission 187211) | Freshwater microbial communities from Lake Fryxell liftoff mats and glacier meltwater in Antarctica - FRY-03 (SPAdes) (version 2) | ecosystem: Environmental > Aquatic > Freshwater > Ice > Glacier... | reverse complement strand
TGTCCGACGCTCAAGACATTAAATCCAAGGAAAATTGATAGACTGTAGTGGGAGAAGTGATTATATGTGCTTTTGAGACACGGGTTCGAAACCCGTCATCTCCAGAAAATGGGAAAATAATGGATAAATAGAAGGCTTAACCTTTATGTGAAGCCTTTTTTCTTTATCAACAATTATGTTCGAAAACAATATATTGGTAATTTTTCTCTTTTGAACATACGATGCTTTTTTATAATATGTTCATGCTTTTCTTAGGATATCTAAAAAAATAGAAGCTTCTAAAACCTCGTTTCTTTCTGAATCATTAACTTGGATTAAATCAGATTGAATCTGTTCAAGTTTAAAGTCAAAAGATTCTAACTCTTCTTGATAGATCTTTTGTTCTTCAGTACTGAAATCGAATCACATATGTCTCTTAATATAATTCTTCCTCTCGGACATTAAATTATTTAATCTGACTTGTAATTTATTTGATTCCTGCCTTCTCTTTATATTAATTGCATCAAGCTGAGTCTTAATAAACTCAACATATTGCATATACATATTTTCAGTGATATTTATCTTATTAAGAAATCTAACTATATAATCCTCAATTTCCGAAAAAGGAAAAGATAATTTATTATATGAAGATTTTTTATTCATAACTGTCAACTTTATTTGATGAGGACTGACAACATCTGCCAATGTACTATTAGGTTTCGTTAATTTCAATTTTTTTAGATTAATATCAAATCTAGCAGGATTGGGTAATGTACAAGTAAATCGAGTATTGTCTTCAGTAATAAGCATTCATCTTTCAAATGGGTAGTATACCTTATTTGTATCTTTCACCTTCTTTGGTCTAGATCATGTTGATCTTAGTTTATCTTGTAATGCAAAGAATTCTTGATCAGTAATCAGAGGTTTAAAATAAGGATTCAACTCCCTCATATCATAATATGCATCATTAGAGATGTACATACCATAATAAAATTCATTTCTCCATAAATCTCATAATCTTTTTGCTTCAACTGATTTACTACGTTCTTTAAGTTCTCTAAGGAATCAATGAGCATTTAACCATTTTGCTATCTCATCATCACTTTTATTCTCATACAATTTCATTTCAAAGGCAGTTCTCATTAAAGAGAAATAAACAGGATGGGGTTCATAATACTGTTCAGAGTTAGTAAAATATCAATATTTAAATTTTCACAAAGACTTCCCTTGGGTTTTCTTTGTTTGATTTCATCTAGTTATATCTTCAGACAACTTATCAGAGTATTGCTTAGAAAAAACAAATCGGATACCAAGCATCATTTTACCACTAGCCGTAGGTTCAAAATGAAAGTTAGTATATTTTAAATCAATCAAGTTTTGATCAACACAATCTATCAATTCACCTCATTCAACCATATTCCTCGCTTGCCTATCTGGAGAATAGCTAAGTAATCATCTAATTTTCCCTTGTTTAACTAATTTAATTAATTTCTTCCACTTAGGTCTAGATCAAGGTATTTTAGCAGTAGATTGTTCTTTGATAACAAAATATTCTCTAACTTCTTGGAATATTTGTCTATTATAAAGATCAGGATCACTATCTTCTTTTTTTATATCAATATCTGTTTCAAAATCACAAAAATTTTCATTTTTCTTAGCTATAGATAGTCAATTATTCTTAGCATAATCAACACATTTTCTTATCTGATCAGGAATAGATTGATTTTGCATACCAGAACTCTCATCAGTAGATTTTCTACAATAAATAACGTATTCAATTGCAGACATAGCTGAAGAAGAAAAGAATAAAAGAGAAGACTTGTTCAATAAAAAACAATATTTTTTATATACAAAAATAAGTATAAAAATTTTCGAACAAAAAACAAGAACAGAGCAAAGCTCTATTCTTGTTCTTCTGCGTCTATCTCAGAGAAGATTTCTATAAGTTTATAAAAAGCTTCTCAAAGATCGTTTTCGTTGCTCATCTTTGGCTTGTTAGTACCTCTTCTCCTTTAGTTGGAGCTTATTGAAGCAAGCCTAGTAAATGTCCCAATGTTGTTGGGCTACTAGGCATAGTATCTAACTCTTATCTTTTTTCAACTTAAAAGTCCTCTCTATTTTAATGTATTTCTTTTGTCCCTTATGCTTCTTGAATCCTATATCTGTATCAGGAAGAGCCTTATCAACTTCTGTTCGTCTATTGATATCAAACTCTTTAGATAAAATTTTTATTTCAACATTGCTCGCTACTTGAAATTGCTTAACAATCTCTTTGAGACAAGAACCCAACAGATCACCTGATTCATATTTTCATTTCAATTCTTTAATTTCATCTTGAGTTTTTTTAGAGATACTTTCGTATAAAAACTTTGTAAGATTACATATTATGGAAGAAGAGAGAATGTTATCACCAATACGATCCGCAGAACAAATAGCAACATCAGTCCCTCAATTATATAAGAAATATATATCTTCTTTATGTGTGAGTATGTGAAATATTGCATAATACAATCTTTTGTTCTGTCTCTTCTCAATTGAGTATCCAACATTTATCAATTCTTTCATAATTTTTTCTACGAGATTGTCATCTTGGAATATTCTTGAAAATAAATAATCATTATAAAAATGAGGAGCTTCGATGTAATCACCTATTACAACAAGAGTTTGTATTAAATTTATTATATCGCTATCGCTATATTCCATTTTGTCCCCAACTAAGATTTTTACATTTTTTATGACCTTCTTGGTCAGGTTCTTAAATGAATATTCTATATCAAATTTAAATAATTCAGAAGCTGTTTTGAATACAGTATTCATATTTATGCATAGATTTACTCCCAAATCAGTATTCATAGCAAAAAAGAGTCACACAATGAAGAAGTTACCTATGAAGTGATACCCATCATCCAAAACGAAACAATCATCTATTGCCTTAATGTCAGATTGATAATTTTCATTTTGAGAAAATTTTTGATACGAAATAGATGAATTTATATCGCATTTCATATTGATAGTATTTCGTCACTTTGCAATCATATATCATATCACTAAATAAACTATGAATAGCATACACAAATCAACGAAAAATGGAAGATATATTTCATTGTTTTTCAGAATATAAAAAGTATAGTGCAATAGCTACAATCATACATTCAATACACCCTCGTTTTCACGAATAAGAGTGTGGTTTGTAATTATCCAACTTGCCGTACTCCTAAAGATGAGGTGAGTATATGATTGTAGCAACCTGAGGTATCCTAAATCGTCCCCTTATTTGCATACGCATAAGGCTTACGATAAACGATGGTCAGGTTATTTTATACGCCTACCATTTTTTTATGGAGAAAAATATTCTTATACTAACCCAGAGAATCAAAGAACTTGAATGAGAGTTAAAGAAAATACAAGACAATCAATGATATGGACTCAAATGGGAGAATAAGGTTGAAGAATTTGAGGAAAGAGCAAAAGATGCCTTACCTATACTCAAAGAGCAGACGAAGCTAAGAATAGATAATAAACATCACTTAGATCATTTAATTATAGAATGAGACAATTTTCACTCACTTTCTACACTGAGCTATACCCATAAATGAGCTATTGATGTAATATACATAGATCCACCATACAATACCTGAAAAAAAGACTTCATCTATAACGACAACTATGTAGATAAGGAGGACAGCTATAAGCATAGTAAACGACTTAGCTTTATGAATAAAAGATTAAGGTTAGCCAAAAATTTGTTGTCAGAAAAATGAATAATATTCATTAGTATAGATGACAATGAAATTGCTCAATTGAAAATTTTATGTGATAATATTTTTAGTGACACAACAAATAAGGGTTACATATGAACTCTAATTTGGCAAAGAGCAAAAGGTGGTGGAAATTCGAAAAAAGTAGTAAAGGGACACGAATATGTTCTTTGTTATTCACTCGACGATGAGTTGACCTTGACTCAAAAATGAGATAAAAGCTTAGCCCACATAAGAAAGTGGAAAAAAGGAAAGGCAAAAGATAAATATATAATAAAAGAACAAAAACTTTATTTTATCAATGATGACTTTATTAGGCGTGTTTTTGGTAAGTATAAAAAATGAACAGAAAGGCGTTGTGAGTATGAGAATCTCCTTAAATTTAAGTCAGAATTATTAAAGTCTGATGTTGATGAAAAATTGTCTTCAGGGGAATACATTCTTAAGAAAAACTCTAATGGGATGCATTATATTTGTCGCCTTGAAGAAGTTTCTACTATGAGACAGGTAATGTATACTATTATGCAATGATTCCTTTCTGAAGTTTGAAAAAATGATCTAGCTGATTTAGATATGGAAACATCATTTGACTATCCAAAACCTGTTTGACTAATAAAGAACATACTTGATTCTGCATATAATTCTGATGCTATTGTTTTAGATTTCTTCGCATGATCCTGAACTACCTGACAAGCGGTTCTAGAACTTAACAAAGAGGATTGAGGTGATAGGCAATTTATACTTTGTTCTAGTAAAGAAAATACAAAAACTGAGCCAGACAAAAATGTCTGTAAGAATGTAACCTATGAAAGAGTTAAAAGAGTAATGCAATGATATACCAACAGCAAAGGAGAAAATATGGAATGATTAAATTGATGAAATTTTAGATACTATACGACAGAGTTCATCAAAACGACTAAATCTACAGATGATCTCAGACATAGATTTATCAACCTTTGTGATGACTTACTTTGTATAAAAGAAGATACATTTGACGAAGTTAAAACTAAAAAAGGAAGTGAATATTTAAAGATTTTTAAGAAACAGAATAAATGCACTGCAATACTATATGACATACACCACTTCGACAAACTGCTTCACTTTCTAGGCACAACGGATTGAAATATCTCTGTCTATATTTTTTCTTTATCGAAAGAAATATACGAAGAAGAAATAACCTATTTGGACAAAGATATAACCATACAGAATATCCCTGATGACATACTACAAACATATAAGAAAATATTTAATTTCTAATTTTCATCTTTAATGATTTTAAAAGACTATCAAAAAATAGCTGTAAAGGAGATACTGTGAGCCACAATAAAGATATTAAATAAAAATGAAGATACGGCAAAATCCATAGTATTTAAAGCCCCTACAGGAAGTGGAAAAACTATCATTATGCAGACTTTCCTAAAAGACTTTTCTGAAAGCCATCTCAAAGAGGAATATTGTTTTATTTGGATTAGCGTCAATGATCTCTCAAATCAATCAAAAAGAAGCTTTGAGAAAAATCTCCTATGAAGTAGTTTAAAATTTTCACTACTATCAGATATACAAGACAAAGAGATAAATAACAATGAGATTCTTTTTATTAACCGAGAGTCTATTAGATCAACAAATAACGAAACTGGGGAATGGAAAGTTTTGGCAATGAAGGATAATGAAAAAAACGAGAATCTTCCTACCTATCTTAATAATACTCATTTATCAGGAAGAAAAGTAATTCTTATTGTGGATGAATCACATCGTTCTTTAGATACGCCAAAAGCACAAGAACTCATAGCGAATTAACATCAACCTGTATTACAAATAGAAGTCTCAGCAACTCCAGACAGCCAAAACTATGAGCAAAAAATAGAAGTTGCTATTGAGGATGTAATAAAAGAGTGAATGATAAAAAAAACAATACTTATAAATGAAAATATTTTTGATTTAGCTAGTAGTGATCTAGAGACAGATAGTCTTATTATAAAGAAAGCTATTGATAAACAAAATGAACTGGGACAGCTATATAAGGCAGCATGAAGCAACATCAAACCTTTAGCGTTAATTCAACTCCCTTCGGAAGCCAAAACAACGTCTGAAATAGATAAGACCAAGCTGGAAAGAGTGAAGATGCTTCTTGAAAGAGACTACGGCTTCACATTAGACAACCAAAAACTAGCTATTTGGTTAAGTGAAGATAAGACAAATAAAGAATTGATCGATCTAGATAATTCTCCTGTTAAAGTTCTTATATTTAAACAAGCAATCGCAACTGGATGGGACTGTCCAAGAGCACAGATCCTTATTATGTTTAGAGAAATAAAAACAATAAGCTTTGAGATACAAACTGTATGAAGAATACTAAGAATGCCAGAACGAAAACATTATACAAACGACATCCTAAATACTGCTTACGTATATACAGATCTTGATAAGTCCAGCATTAGTATAAATCAAACAGCAAAGAACATCATCAAAAGCGAAATTGGATATAGAAATTCTGAACTTTACAAAGAATTTTCATTAGAATCCTTCTATAAATCCAGATCAGACTACAAAGATATATGATATTCTTTTTATAAGATATTAGCTGAAACCTTTACAAGAGAGGTTGGTGGAAAATTTGATGAATTTCAAAGAGATAATAACAAAGAGAAGATAGGAGGCATAATAGATATATCAGATAAGGATATAACTAATAGCATCATATCAGATGGAGAGATCCTTGTAGATATAGATAACCATACAGGAGAAAGAATTATATCAAACACTTCTATTGAAACCAAAACTGAAGAAGAATTAATAAAGATTAGTTTTGATAATTTCTCTAGAAATCAGGTTTGACCTCAATTTACAAATATTGCTAGATCATATAGCTCTGTTATTGAAGCACTGTATTATGCAATGGATTATTATTTTTTCTGACAGCAAACAACAAGACTATACTATCAGAAACTAGTCTTAAACAATAAAGAGTTCTTTGTGAATGTTTTAAATAAAGCGAAAGACACTTATATACCAATAAGACAAAAGGAAGTAGCAAGCAGAAAGGATGATGACAAAAAATCATATAGTTGGAGTATACCAAATAGCCAATGATTTAGCGATAAAGCTAGCATTGTAGACTACAAGAGAAATATATTATCTCCATCTTACATATCTTTTGATTCAGATAATGAAAAGATTTTTATAGAGCAATACCTTGAAAAATCTGATCTAGTTGAATTTTGGTATAAGAATTGAACATCTTCGGAACAATTTTTTGCAGTACCTTACGAAAAAGATTGAGAAATAAGATCATTTTATCCAGACTTCATAGTATATTTTAGGTGATGAACTATAGGAATATTCGATCCTAAAAGTTGATTTACACTCGATGACGGTGTAGAGAAAGCTATCGGACTAGAAAACTATATTAACAAACAAAAGGCTAAATGAATCAATATCATTGGAGGATTAATAAGCGTAAATAAATCAAATCCAGAGGAGAACTCATCATTTTTGATAAACAAAAAATGAAATTACACTTTAGGTAATACGCAAGATTTTGAAAGTTTTTGAGATGTATTTGTTAAGCATCATATTAGTTAGTTAATTCACTCTTTTTTTCTTATCCTTAGAAATAGGGTCTAAGAAGAATAGTCTATCATATTTTTCTTTTCTGCATCATATTCCTTTCCTGTCAATTCAGATTTAACAAAATCATCATCGATAATTTTTAAAAATAATGCTGCTTTTGCCTGAGTGTTAACCTCAAACTTTCCATCATCGCTTATGTTGAATTTAGACAACTTCTGTCTAGCTCTAACAAAGTCTACAAAATCTTGTTTTGAAACACTAAATACTGGTGAAGTACTATTTATTTTTAGCAACTTATTTCTCAATGAAGATTTTTCTCAGATCATTGTTTCCAAGGTTGAATCCTCAGACAAAAAACCATTTTCATTAAGAAGTCACACTTTTTCAACTGCTCTTGCAACCAGTTTTTTGGCACAATCAAATCAATTTTCTAGTTTTTTGAAATCTAGTACTAACAAGTTACTCTCAAAGTAAACAAAAGATATATTATAGTTAAAACGAATGAATTCCTCTCCTTGATAGGAATATCTCTTATAAGATCTCTCACTTTTAGGTAAAAATATAAGGAACTATTTTCTTTTCATGGGATGCTGGTATTTGATAGATGACATTTCAATCTCTTCCGCAGGAATATGTGCAAGTGTAAGTCTTAAATAGCTTTTATATTTTCTAGTAGGCTTACCGTTTCTATATGGATATTTAATTGTCTTATAAATCTCTTCTGCTTTTACCTCTCTAGGAAAAAGCTTATAAAATAACCTATAGTTTTTAGATTCTTTTTGTCATTCATAGCATAAGTTTAAACAGTTTCTACAGGCAAAGCGAAAGTTCTTCAGATATAGTATACCTTTCTTTTGATTACATGTAGGACACACAAACCAATATCTATACCCACCGTAGGTACATGGAGTATGCACTAATGTAATAGGATGATTATAATTCTTCTTTTCCTGTGTCTGAGAATCAGTCCCAGTAAAATCAAATGTAATACAAGAATTGTCAGCAAGAATTGAGACTCCCATCCTACTATACACCTCTCAGTTACGAGACCATGTAATAGTACCTGTATTGTATTTATTGTCTAAATATCCCCATTTCTTAAACTTAACAATGTTTATGCTTTTGTTATCATCAACACAGTCCTTTCCATATCCTCCATATCTTCACATAAACGTAGGTTTTATTAGGTTCTAAAATAACCGTAATCATTAAGCTGTGACTATGTTTTAGAATAAGAAAAATGAAGAGAAAAGCAAGGCAATACTAGTTATAAACTGATAGAAATGTATTTAATTAAGAATACCTCTTATAGTATCACTCTCCTTGGAATAGAGTATAGCCTTCTTTAGCTTCCTTAGATTTTGTAATAACCTCAAATGGATTTAATTTCGAAATTTTTGCTGCTAGATCCTTTCAAATATTCTGTGGACATCATAATAAACCAGTAACAGAAGATGGTGAAAGTTCATTACATCACAACACAAGAGAAAATTCTAGATTTTCTTTAAAATTATAATCATCTTGTTCATAATCACTTGGAGACTGCGAAGCAAAAAAGACCGCAATACCCTTCGACCTTCATTCTCTAATAATTTTTTGTAAGAAAATATTTTTTTGCGAAAGATAATTATGTGCCTCATCTATTACTAAAACTGTTCTTATTTGTCTATAGTCATTTTCTATTTTTGACTCAGGCAAAGATTTCATTTCTTTATAGAGCTTCTCAATAATAAGATAAGCAACAAGTTCTCTTAATCATTCAGCAGGAAGATGATTTAATCAAACAATCATGGTTTTCTTATAAAGCTTATCAATCAAATCTCATCAATCCTTATGAGATTGAAAAAGTCCAAAATCAGACAATCATCTTAAAGTCTCAGATAAAGTATCATTTTTTATTTTTCTTTCCTCATAGACATCAATCAGCCTATTGTATATTTCATTCAAATCAGGAAAAGGAATAGAATTACCTTTTCTTTGATTGTAGCAGTCGATAATAATGTCTTGTAAATTTCATTTTTGGACAGGTCAAAAACCTCTACCTATTGATGAAAAACTATCTGCCTTTTCTCTAGCAGACATTTTTATAGATACATCATCATAATCATCAAGAATGAATGGGTTAACTGGCAACTTATCTTTAGGGAGAGAATATACCTCAGCCTGAGTATATTTTAGAAATTTATCAGTATAAATACTATCCTCTCACTTATAATCGAAAAAAATAAAATTCGTAGTAAAATTAGACTTTTCCCTTATTTGACATAGGATATTCAATAATATTTGAGTTTTACCTACTCATGGCTTTCCCATAATAGCTAAATGGGAATTCCCATGCATAGTAATATTATTAAGATGGATAGGGAAGATTGAATTATTATAGACATTATTTCATATCTCTAAAATAAGTGGATAAACTTGAGAATTGTCATCTACTGATGAATCCTGACTAGATACCAGTCCTTGTTTAGATAAATCAATAAGTTTTGCTATAAATTGATTAGTATCTTGATTACAGGACTGATATAGATCATACAACATAGTTATACCAGATTCAATATGATTTCTCATATATGATTGGGTAGAAAAAAAATCATCATCATCAATTTTTTTCTCGTAAACAGAGTCAAATAAGGTTTTATAAAAAGATTCATAATCACCTAAAAGACTATATCTATTAAATTCTTTGAGTCTACTCCCATCCTGATGATCTCACAGATCTTTCCCATGTTTCTGGATAGATATCCCAATAGCAACACGAGCCAAAGTAGCCAAATCCATATATTTTATCTTTGCAGCAAGATGATCAACCTTTTCTGATGAAGACTTAGATATAAACAATTTTTGTGCCATATCAATAAGGTATAAATTATAAAAAGAATCAATCTCTAACAGATGTCATTTGGGTTTCATTATCAAAATCTAGAGTCTTTTCCATAAGAATATGATCTTTAATAAGGTTGTAGTTTTCACTTCAAGGATCAATATCTCAGTCCTTGGTAAGAATAATTACTTGGTGAGAAGCTGATGGAAAGTAATCTTGCAATATTTTATATCTATGGTCTTTATCTAATTCAGAAAAAGGAGCATCTATAACTATAGGAAGTTTAAGTTGTGCAGTTTTTCACAATCCCCATATCATTGATATAGCAAACAGCACTTTTTCTCAGTCTGAAAGATCTCTTTTATGAACTATATAGCCATCTTTATTATAAAGCTGTATATAGAAATTATCAGGATCTATATCAACGCGGTCTATATTATCTTTACGATAGAGTTTCTTAAACATATAAGATACATGTTCTATCAAACTATCAAGCTTCTCTTTTCTCAAAAGATCAACGTATTTTTTAAGTACATGCATATATTTATCAATTTTATCAAGTGTAATCTTTTGAGATCTATATGCCTCATTAGATTCTTGAGACTTTTGCAATTCAAGTAATTTGAAAGATCTCTCTTCTTCCTGTTTTGACATATTCGACAAAACATCTTCTCTATCCTTAGATAATCTACCAAGAATTTCACTTGTCTCTTGGATTGCATCAGCCAACTCTTTCTGTTCTTTAGCTCTTTCTGGCTGAATAGATGATATTTCTCTTTCTTTTTCTAAACGAGTTATTTCTCTGAGAACATGCTCTCTTTGATCAACAACATTTAATGATTCAGAACCTGAAAGTACATTATTCCAAATTTTAGATATTTTATCTCAATCAGATTCTGTTATGTCCAAAAGTGGCTTATCTAAATCTCATTCAGACAATATTGATGTTAATTTATTGTGAATGACATCATAATAGTCATCATTTCGATCATTGTTCCAAACAATATCTTTGGGCTTAAATAAACCCTCAATAATTTTAATACTTGTCTGATCAAGTGAAGATTTTCTTGCACTGACTTCTCAATATCTTTTAGCTTTCGCGATATTAGCAAGAACTAGGTTCTTATAATCTGCTAAAAAACAGAATGGCAATTTATCCTGAAGTAACCCTTTAATTTGAGCGTCTATAACTCATAATTTTGTTTTATACTCGATCAATTTTTTATCTATTTCTGTTAAATAAGATTGTATTTCAATATTCGATCCAAAAAACTGTTCATGTCTTTGTTTCTTTTGATCTACCTGTGATTGATAGTCACAAACTTCTTTTTCTATCTCTTCAAATTTATTTGAAAACTGTGTAATTCTATTTTCAATGACTTCAACCTCTAATAATTTGTTTTTAACATCTTCATCTCTTGCATTAGCAGGAGCAGTTTTAATAATTTTATTTCTTGCTTTTTCTAAGTCAGAGATGAGAACCTTTATTTTTTCTAATCATATAGTTTTTTCAATACCATCTCTCAATAAGTTAGGAGTATCATCAGAAGCCATTTCTTCTATCTTTTCTCCAGCGAAGAAGAAAAATTGTGAAACTCATTTAGGAATAGCAACATCTACAAATTCATGCCACATATTCTCATCAGCAGACTGCAACTCTCAATTCTTTCTTAATGAAATTTCAGTATCAATAAATGTTGGCTTTAGATTATCTACATTTTCTATAAATAATTGAATATCCAATCATTTCTTCAAAAATCGTCTTCTTGTAAAAATAATTTCATCTCCAGTATCGGTTTCAAACGACAAAGATAGAATACAATCAAAGTCTCAGTTCTTAATTGATGATTTATTTATATATTTAATAATATCCTTTACATCTATACCATAGAGTATAATATTTATCGCTTGCAAAATTGATGTTTTTCAAGCTCAATTCTTTCATCATATAAGGATAATATTTTTAGTTGGAGCATCTGTAGATTTTTCAAACGAAATTTCTGTATAATTCCTAAACGTCTTAAAGTCTTTTAATCAAAGTTTCTTAAGAAGCATTATAATGATATTAAGAATTAAATTGTCTTTTCAATAAAATTTATAATTTTTTCATCTATTCAAGATCTTCTTGATTCTAATTGATATTGATCTTCAATATCCATAAGTCACTGAATCTCAGTTATATTTACTCAAAATTCATTACAACAAGATTGTAATATTTTTTTCTCTTCTTCAGAAATACTAACCATCTGACATATAATTAAGTTATAAAATTGGATAGTAATAATTCTCAATACCCTTCTTAAAGTAAGATACCTTTGATTCACCTATAAGTCTTTTTAATGAAGATGCAACCCTATATGCAGGTAAATCATCGCCCAATCTATTTCTTGATTCTTCTATAAGTTGGTTTAATGTGAATTCTTGAGCGGAATTCTGAGTTAGTATAGACAAAACAATCGGATCAATTTGAGCATGATTTTGTTTATGACGATCAGTCTTCCAACTTAACACGGAAATATCATCATGGACTCATTGAATACCAACCATTTTACCAGAAAGCTTAAGAAGTTTAGATTTGTTAGATCAAAATAATCATAAATGGACACTTCACTTATCAATAACTCTATGTTTTATAATATAGTCTGTTAATTCATTAATATGAACAGGATGTCACTGAGAAAGAATATAACTATGAGCAAGATCTAAAGTCAAACCTCATTTCATACTATGATTTTGATGAACATACAGTCCCTCTCAAACGTTTTTGCCAGCAACCGTCAATGCAGAAAGCACCTTTGTGTCAGACCAATCAAGTTCTGGATACTTTTCTTTCATAAGTTTTGCCATGTCAGAGTAATGTATTGGCTCATCTATAGTTCCTAATGCTTTTCATACCAAATAAATTCTATCTTTTTTGTTTCTTGGGAACAAAAATCATTGTGGAGTCTCCGATATTTCACAAATGAAAGATAAATAAGTAGCAAAAATTTTATGATAACTAGGATTATCAATAAGACCAGAACTTGTGGTTCAACAAATTTGACTAATAAAAACATCTCTAGTAATAACCTTATCCTCTGGTCTTTTCTTCTGAAAGTACCTATCAATACTATTAAATATCTTTTCCAAAGACTTTTGATCTAAAAAATCTTTAGATACAAACAAAGTAATTCATGTAAATCAACGTATAGATGAAGATAAAGGATATACAGCATATTTAGTAGAAAAGAGATGTTTCATTAAGTAAAGTGACATATTTATGTTAATCAAATCAGTACACATAGGTGATATATTTACTAAACAAACATGATCTAAAATTCTAAATTGATTGGCTAACGAATCAATTAAAGTCTGTCCTCGTGATGTATGTACTATATCAAGAAAAAGTGAAGACAATTTATTGGTTATAGACTTTTCAAGCTGCCTAACCCTCTCCCCCGTTAATCCATTATCTTTTGCTATCTGAGACAAAGTCATAACACTTGAAGATCACAGAAGAGACATCCTATGGGTCATAATATTTTTTTCAATATCAGATAATGTATCCAAAATTAATGAGAAAAGACTTTGTATCGAAATAATATTTTCTAAATTATAACAAGACAATAAGTAATTATTAATATCTTTTTTCCATAAGTCTCTTAGATTAGGCTTTCCTGCTCATGTTTTTTTTATAGGGATATAATAATCAAGATTATCAAGATTACGATAAGACAAAAATTCCTCAACGATTGGCAGATTAGGGGAATCTATAGTAATTTTTGCTAATTTATGTTTTTCTACAGCATTAGTAATTTCTGCCAATCATTTCCATCCAATTCATGAAATGGAAATATTGGCTTTTAGTATTGACTTAGCCCCATGCGAAAAGTCTATAATAGATACAAGATCTAAAACAGTACGTATTCAATGTTTTATTAAAGCATTTCTCGTTCTTTCACTCATTGGAAGAGCGTCAATAGGCATATCTTTATTCATTGGAAGAAGCTATAGATAACAAACAAACATATCTATAGAGAATAAGTAAATAAAAACAACTACAACGATACAAATACAAAACAAAAGATTTGTAGTATAATTATATTAAATTATCATTGAATACTGATAATATCAACAAAATCATTTGCTCTTTAGATAAATTTGGAAGCGGATTGATTTCACCTCACATTTAAGTAATATAAGAGCAGACAAAGGAACGTATAGTTCTAATTTCTATATCGGAGACAGTAGTATAAATTTGTTCATAATAATGCTTGCCTGTCTGGATAAATGAGATTATTTATGTATATCACAAAAATGATGCAAAGCCGCTATGATAAAAATTGATTTGATATATTCGGTTTCAATGCAAAATGATTACATAGAAGTTGAACAAAGTATAACCATAGCTGATATGACAAAGAGTGATATGATACAAAATGATATAATGAAGAATGATATGATAAAAACTGATATGATAAAAACTGATATAGTAATGATTGATTTGATAAAAATTGATATGATAAAAATTGATATAATATAAATGGATTTGGTTTTTCCTGAATGTGGTGAAGATCTGAAAATTGCATAAATAAAAGATGATTTAATCAATACGGAATACACTTAAATTGAACATATTATGACTGAAAAAATTGATTATGATATGACGCATCTTGATATGATTGGGATTGATTTAATAAAAATGGCAATAAATCATGGATGAAACAATTTGATAGAGAAGCAAAATTTACACCAGGACTTATAGATGAAAATTACGATAAAGAATGATATGATAGAAGTTGATATGATAGAAGTTGATATGACAAGTATTGATATAACAAATATTGATTTAATTGATATTGAATAAGCAAAGAAACTTGGACAGAATACAATAATGACGGATACAATGAAAGTTGATACAACAACGAATGATACAATAAAGATTGATATTACAAAGATGCGTATAACGAAAACTTATATTGTATAAATAGTTTTGATATACACGGATTTGACGAAAATGGGTTTAATAAAGATTGAATACATAGAAATTGAACAAAATATGATTATGATTGATTCGATCACCAACGATACAACAAAGATGGATTTAATAAAGATTGAATACATAGAAATTGAACAAAATATGATTATGATTGATTCGATGAACAGTGATATGATAAAGAATGATACAATAAACATAGGATTAATAAATACACTTGAACAAAATATAATAAAAAATGATACGATAAGGAATGATACAACGAAGATATGATTAATAAATATACTTGAACAAAATATAATAAAAAATGATACGATAAGAAATGATACGATAAGAAATGATATAGCGAAGATTGATTTGATAAAAATTGATTTGATAAACAATTATATAATGAAGATGGGTTTGATAAAAATTGATTTGATAAACAGTTATATAATGAAGATTGATTTGATAAAAATTGATTTGATAAACAATGATACAATGAAGATGGGTTTGATAAAAACTGAGAGTACTATGAGAATATATTAGATTAAAGAGAAATTATTAAGCTATAGTACTATATAATAACCAAATCATAATCTTTTTTAATTATTTTTTGATATTTGCCTGTTCAGTTACAGCGACGACAAACGACCTGAGAAGTATTTTCATATGGATCAGAAAACGATTTATTACGACTACCATCCCAAACCGACACCTTACCTATTCATTGACAACGATCACAAGAGTTCATTTCGTTTTTCAAATTTATTAAATGTATATCAACCATTTAGATTAAAGATGAGAGATAAAACAATCTACTACAATCTACAAAGAACTTTTATATAATTTCTTTCTGGTTTACAAATACTTCTCTAAACCAGTATCCAACATACTTTCAAAACTCTCCTTGCTAAAGTGCTGTTTATTTGCCCTAGAACTAACTATCCTATTTGGATATTTTTTCATAACGTTTCTCTCAAAGTCAGTTGTATGATCAGTCTCAAAAGAAAGAACAAAACCAATAGATCAAGAGATAAGTTTGGCTCAGATATCAAGATTTTTCTGTTTTTTAAACTCTTTACATAAAACAACAAATTGTTCCGTTCATAATCATCTGTCTTGTAGTAGAACTTCGATAGGATTATTTAGATACATATTAAATGCCGCATAGGATCTAACACTTCAAAATATCATTCCTATTTTAAGTTTAGATAGTTTTTGCCTATGAGATCATGATATGTTTTCTTCTCTATCCTCAATAAAATTACTATATAGACTCTCTATTTCAGCTACCTCTAAGACATCAGACAAATGAGAACGATTAGACTCAAATCGATCTTTTTTCCAAGACGAGTCAAAACTTTCAATAGAAAATAGTTCTCTAATATAACGATTAATTAAATTAAATATTATTTTTTTATCAACTATTTGACAAACAATTCTTAGATACTCTTGGAGTTTGTATGGCATACTGTCAACATCTTCGCATTCAGAAACAATAAATTTGAGAGACTGTATTATATACTTCTGAGGGGGATTAAGATAAACAGTAAATCTATAAAGTTCATCTATAGATAGATTATTGATTGGTTCATATTTTTGAAGAAATAGATTATTGGTTGGTTCATGTTTTTGAAGAAATAGATTATTGGTTGGTTCATGTTTTTGAAGAAGTGGTAGTAATTTTTTATAAAGTACGATTTTATTAATAAAATGACATAAATATACATCCAATAACCAAGACAATTCTTCAGGATTATCTGAAGCGTTAGGCACTCAATATTTTGCAGTGAGCATATCTATCCATGTATGCATATCACTATAGAAAGATGAATCGGCTAGTCAGTGATCAGCATTAAATCATTTTTCTATTTCTTTTTTATTTTTATAAATATAGTACATTGCATTTTTTTTAGTACTCAAACTATCTATCCCCTGCATAGATATTTCTCAAAAAAGCCTATCTTCCAATTCATATTGATCAAAAACCACTTGGGAGCCAATAATGTCTTCAACAAGTGGAGGAACAATACGTTTACATAAATCATAATATGCATCTTGAGACAATCCTAATCATAAATTTTTAAACTCTTTATCAAATACGAATTTTACCAAAGAAAAAGCTTTTTCATATGGTTCTTCTTCATTACGAAATGCATCAGCTCACAATTTATTTAATATAGAGTAAACATCCTTATAAACTCAAGCAGCAATCCGAGCTAGTTGAACATCTATTACCGATAAAGATGAAAGTTTTTTACCAATAAATCAAAAACAGTACCACAAATAATATAAAGAAATATTTATAGCAGATACCCTTTTTCATTCTAAATTATCAGTTTCAGACTCAATAATTGTTCAGGAAAGAGCAATTTCTTGATCTTGAGTCAATCCTGCCGCCTGATAATATTTTTTAACTGCCTCTTGTAATTTTCATAGTGTAGTTTCTATTTCCATAAAAATAGGATAAAATTATAAAGTATCATACTAATAAACTAATCCTAATACAAACGATACGCATCAGCAAACTCATACTTGTCAGCATACTTTGCAGACACTTTATAAGACAGCATTATACATTCCCATTGTGCATCAGACAATACGTCAATAGTAGTTTCCTCAGTAATAATATTTTTGCATACAAGGTATTGATCAGGATATTCAGATGACAACATACGTCTAGCTTTTTCTACACTTCATAAGAGGAGATTAAATATTTCTTCTTCAGTAAAAGAGAGAGATGTGTGGGGGACGTACATTCAATCATTATTCTCGTAAGTTTTTGGTTCAAATTTATCAATATGTTTTTCACGATATGCTTGTCTATTAAGATTATCCAGATTAAGATTATAGACTTCTGTAAGGTAATCTATCTCAGATTGTAGTATCTCACTATCCATAGAACGAATATTGCGTAATTGTGCTAATAAACAAAGATGAGCTAAGGGCTTCAAAACAAAGGCTTTATCATCAAATCTAGTCGAGTATGCGAAGTATAATTCATCAAAGACAGAACAAATTCAATAGTTAGTTTCTTCAGGGAACATATCGCTATTAGCTACGATAAAGGGACTTACAGGAGCTGTATATACCCGAACAAGCAAACCAACTAACAATCACAATAAAGACCAGCCAGATTTTTTCATGATATAGACAAAATGGATAAAACACAATCAGAATATAAAATCTACTATTAATTACAATAACAAACCGTCTTAAATATAAGACAAAAAGACAGACTGACAATACTATCCAATAACTTTTTTACTCAATCTATTCATGTACTCCATCTCT
>Ga0209284_10003698_pt1 | contig 18396 bp, 14 predicted proteins | sample FRY03_FD_187211 | JGI IMG/M metagenome (GOLD analysis project Ga0209284, IMG submission 187211) | Freshwater microbial communities from Lake Fryxell liftoff mats and glacier meltwater in Antarctica - FRY-03 (SPAdes) (version 2) | ecosystem: Environmental > Aquatic > Freshwater > Ice > Glacier... | reverse complement strand
CGCTTGATGGGCCTCGTTCGCGAGACTGATAATGCGTTCGGAGCCTACGCAAAGTGGCTGGTCAAAATCAACGTACACGAATTGGGTACGGGCACTGGCGCAGCTGGCGTCTAACTAAGGAGAACTAACATGGCTGGTGGTGTAATCAATACGGGTAGTCACCCGAAACTGTTGTGGCCTGGGATCTTTACAACCTGGGGCCAAGTGTACGATTCGCACGCGAAAGAGTACACGGACCTTTATGAAGTGAAAACTTCGGACAAGGCATACGAACAGGCAGTGCAGGTCACTCCGTTCGGTCCAGGCGTTATCAAGTCGCAGGGTGCTCCGGTCACTTATGACGGGGAAATCCAAGGTGTTGTAACGACCTATACGCACGTTGCTTACGCGCTAGGTTACATCTGCACCTTTGAAGAGTTGCGGGATAACCAGTACAAGGAAGTGTCGACGCGTCGCGCCGAGGCTAACGCCTTTGCGATGGCGCAGACCGTAGAACTTGTCGCGGCGATTCCTTACAACACGGCGTTTGTTAGCACCAGTTTCACGACTGGTGACGGACAGCCACTGTGTTCTACGGCTCACGTGAACGCAACTGGTGGTACGTTCAGCAATATGCTGGCAGTAGGTGCTGACTTGTCAGAAGCCTCGATCGAGGACCTGACCATTCAGATCATGGGAGCAACTAATGACACCGGGCTGTTGATTAACATCATGCCTAAGTCGTTGCACGTTGCGCGCCAGGAGTGGTATAATGCCAATCGTATCCTTGGCTCGGTGCTGCAATCGAGCACCGCCCTGAATGCGATTAACGTGTTGAAGTCGACTAATGTGTTCCCTGACGGGATCAAGATGAATCACTACTTCACGAATACGACTGACTGGTTTATCCGGACTAACGCACCTAATGGTATGACCATGTTTTGGCGTGATGAGCCTATGTTTGACCAAGATAACGACTTTGATACAAAGAACGCTAAGGCCGCATCGTATATGCGCTTCAGCGTGGGTTGTACCGATCCTCGTGGTATCTATGGCAGTGCGGGCGCTTAAGCAGTAAGAGCTCTTAGACCATGCGCGCGGATTACGGAATTATAATCCGCGCGCATTCCTAAGGCCTCCCCAGGCGAGTTTAGTTAGTAACGTCCTAGCGTTCCTAGGGAATTGACGCTTCCCCTCACTGGAGATCTTTATGACAATGCGCCCGCTACACCTTGCGTTTGCCCCCGCAAACGTCAATACGGCAGGATTTGCTACGGGACTAACTGGCGTTGGTCCCTGGGCTACGGTGAACTTTACCCGTAGTGCAGCAACTGACAGCCTCGCTCACCTGCTTACGCTTACCTCTGCTGCAAACCTTTCCGCGATCAACATTACAGTTACGGGGACGGACCCTGACGGTGTTGCTGTGACGGAGACACTTGCAGGTCCGAACACTAATACTGTTACGTTGACTAAGTATTTCGCTACCATCACTGCGGTGTCGGCAGCTTCTACCTTGGGCGCTAATACCCTAAACGTAGGTTGGGCTAACTCGTTTGTCTCGCAGACCCTCCCGACTGAGATCTACTTTCACGGCGGGCACTATACTGCAGGTTTTGGCGTGACTGGGACGATAGCTTTTGATCTCGAGTGCACGACCTCGAATCTGCGGGCGGAATCCCAAGCGTTGCAATCTAGTTACCTGTGGCTGAATGATGCAAACTTTGCTAGTAAGTCAGCTTCGCTAATCAGCAACACAGCCACTGCGCCCTATACGGCTGTTAGGGTAATAGCTAATTCCTACAGCAATGGCGCGGCCCTTACCTTTGATCTGTTGACTTCACAATGACCGCTCCAGCCGACAACACCCCCGCCTCAATTATCCGGGATGCGTACTTTGACGCGGGCTTGGTGCAGGAGGGGGATTCGCTTAATGGTGAGCAGATCGCCGGGGGGATGCGTCGGCTTACGGATCTGGTTAATTTATGGCAGACCCAAGGGTTGAAGCTGTGGTTGAATCAGGACATGAGTGTGACGTTGATTGCAGGGCAAGGCACCTATACCTTTGGCCCTGCTGGAACTAACGTGATGGTTAAGCCGCCGAGGGTGATTGATGCTTACTATATGGATCAGAACGGTATCCGCAGGCCCCTGGTAGTTATGGCCTGGCGTGACTATATTCGCCTCAGCCAGGTTAACCAAACGGGTGAGATCAATAGCTACTTTGTGAACAAGCAGCAGTCGGAGTTGAGTGTGTTCTTCTGGTTGATTCCAGACGCGAATGCCGCCCTAGGCACCGCGCATCTGCTAACCCAGTATCAGGTTACTAACTTTATCAACGTCACGGAGACAATGAACTTCCCGATCGAGTGGCGGATTGCACTTCGGTGGGGACTGGCGGACGAGATCGCTACGGGCCAGCCCCAGGCAATCATGGATCGCTGCGCGCACCGGGCAGCCGCCTACCGGCAGACCCTCGAGGACTGGGACGTGGAAGATGCGCCTACGCGCTTCGCCTTGGATTCGCGAAGTAGCATGTACTCAGGAAGCTTTAGATAATGGCCCAAGCTGAAACAGTTGCGATTCCTAAGCGCCTGCCGCTGGTGGTTCAACCCGAGAATAGGGATGAGTCGACCGCGAAGGACGCCAAGTTGCTTAACGCTTACGTGGAGAAGAACGTGACGACGGGCGAGCTTTGGGTTTACAAGCGGCCAGGGTTGCTGCAATACGGCGAGGCGAAGGCCGGCGTGGGGCTAGGCATCTACAACTGGCTAGGGCACGTTTACTCCATCTTTGGCAATACGATGTATAAGGACGGAGTGGCCCTCGTGGGGGTACTGGACACCGCGGGAGGGATTTACAAGTTCGCCCAGTCCCTTGGTGCTACACTCCGCTTGCAGTTCGGCAATGGCGTCGCTACTTATAACTATGATCAGTTTACCGGGATCGTGAAGATTGATCCGCTGGTAACGGTGACCGCGGGCAGCTTCGTCGCGTTGCTTGAGTACACGATTCTGACCGTAGGGACGACAGACTTCGTAGCGATTGGCGCGGCCTCCAACACCATAGGTGTGGTTTTTACTGCAACGGGCGTAGGTGCGGGTGATGGTACAGCGACGACGCCGAATAACTTTCCCCTAGTCTGCGCCAAAGGCATTGTGTATCTGGATGGTACAACCTACGTGATGGACCCGGACGCTAGTATCCGCGGCTGCACTACGCTCAATGACCCCACGCTCTGGACTGATGTGCTGAACCGACTGACCGCCCAGATTGAGGCTGACGCCGGGGTGTTTCTGGCCAAGCAGCTCGTCTACGTTATTGCCTTGGGCCAGTGGTCTACGGAAGTGTTTTACGATGCGCTGAACGCTACTGCCTCGCCTCTCGGTCCGGTGCAGGGAGCTAAGATCAACTACGGCTGCGTCAATGGTGATACGGTGCAGGAGCTGGATGGCGCCTTGATTTGGGTTGCTACGAATCGCTCCGCTTCGGCTCAGGTGGTGGTGCTGGATAACTTAAAGTTGCAGATTGTATCGACTAAGGCGATCGAGCGGTTGCTGGATAATGTGGATACATTAGATCTGTCGTCTTTTGCGTTTAAGTTTGAGGGTCACGCATTTTATGGGCTTACGCAGACGGCGGAGAATCTCACCCTCGTGTATGACTTGACGGATAAGACGTGGGCGCAGTGGACTGACGCGGACGGAAATTACTGGCCGATTGTATCCGCGACGTATCTGGCGGTAGCGACTATCCTACAGCACGGAACGAATGGCAAGCTTTACACAATGGATTCCTCGTATTTTACGGATGACGGGGAGATAATTACTGTAGATATTTACACGCCGAACTTCGACGGAGGGGTGCGCAGACGCAAGCAGCTTACAATGATGGAGTTCATCGGGGACCAGACGCCGGGGAGCGTGCTGCAAGTGCGCAGCAATGACTGGGACTACCAGGCGGATCGGTGGACTAATTTCCGCAAGCTGAGTCTAGACGTACGCAAGCCTACGCTGGCAAACAATGGCACCTTCATGCGTCGAGCGTATCACTTCCGGCACCAGTGTAACACGCGTATGCGTATCCAGGCGATTGAGTTGCAACTAGACATAGGCACGCTATGAGTACGTTTCAGCCGCCGCCAACCTGGGCCTTGCCTGTCATCGTGAATAAGACCACGCAGGAGTCCTACTTTAACCCCGTTTGGCTGAAGTGGTTTGTGGACCTCTCACGAGAGCTGAGCGCGGAGGGTGGCTACGTGGGTGGGACTGCGCTGCAAGTGTTGCACGGCGATGGGCCGACCTGGGCAACAGTAGTTGAAGCGGATATAACTCTAATAAACGTAGCAACTAACAACGTGTCGATAGCTCGGCATGGGTTTGCGCCTACATTGCCGAATGATGTGCTTAAGTTTTTCGACGGCGCCGGTGGCTATACAATTCCACTGGGTCTTGGTGGTACGGTTACAGACGTAGCGGCATTGACCCTTGGCACTACGGGGACGGATCTCAGTTCAACAGTCGCTAACGGCACAACGACTCCCGTTATCACCCTTCAGGTGCCTACGGCCTCGGCGGCGAATCGCGGGGCGCTGAGTGCCGCCGATTGGTCTACGTTTAACGGCAAGCAGGCTGCACTTAGCCCGGCGGCGCTGAGCCGTGTAGATGATACTAACGTAACGATAACGCTAGGCGGTACGCCCCTTACGGCGTTGCTGCAAGCGGCTTCGATGACGTTGGGCTGGACGGGGCAATTATCCGTGGCGCGTGGGGGCACAGGCGGCGCATCTTCCGTCTATCTCGACACGCCCTTTACGGCGCAGACCTCGATTCTCGTAACGCATAACTTCGGCAAGTACCCCGTGGTGAACATTCTTGATAATACAGGCGCGGTGGTGTTACCTCTGACTATTACTCATGCCTCACTCAACGCCTTCACTACGACCTTTTCCGCTCCAACTACTGGCAACATAATTGCCGCAACAGGATTCTAAATATGGCTACTATAAATTTTACCAATGGTACGATTATTCCAGCCTCGTGGCTGAATGACGTGGATGCGGAGGTGTATGAGACTAGCCCAGCGCAGGGGGCAGCTATCGCAGTTCTCAACGGCCCGGCGGGCGCAGCTAACGTGGGCTACACCCCCGCAGGCACCGGGGCTGTGGCTCGGACGGTGCAGGGGAAGCTGCGGGAGAGTGTGAGTGTCAAGGACTTTGGTGCTGTGGGGGATGGGGTTACGAATGACGCCGCAGCCTGTCAAGCAGCAATAACCAGCGTTGACACTGGCACAGGTGGAACCGTGTATTTCCCAAAAGGCACCTACCTTCTTGGTTCTACCTTAACCATAACAAACGGCGGGGTTCATTTAGTTGGTGCAAGCAGGCCGTCTACCACTCTAATGGCCAGTCACAGTACCGGGCCGGTTATCAGAATTCTGAATTCGTACTCCCATGTGCATAACATGACAGTTACCGCCACAAATGCGCGCAACATTGGAGCAGCCGGAAGAAACATTGGCATCTGGATGGAGGCACCAGACCTAGTTGATAGCTCTGCACTTCGCCTGTGGAACTGTAGTATTAAAAATGTCCGCATCATCTCTCAGCCCTCCCATGGGTTGCTTGTTGTCGGCGCGTGCTACATGGGGATATTCGAGCAGGTTGATACTAGCAGCAACAAAGGACACGGGTTTGCGGTTGATCTTGGAATCTTGACGGCTCGGGTCAACGTACCACCACCTCCCGGTGTTATGACGGTAACAAATTGCGGCGGCTATGACAACGGGGGCCATTGTTTTGCCGCAGGACACCCTGACGATACGGTGGTGACCCCAGCAGTTCGAGTGATGTTGATTAACTTTGACTGCGGAAGAAATGCCACCGACGCCGCTGTGCGGTATGGACTGCACGAAGTGTGGCTAAGGGGTAGCGATCACAGTGTTGTGGGGTCGGCTTTTAACGGACAAGCATCTTCTGCTGTTACAACCCCCACAAGAGGCGGCATATTTGTGGGTGGTCGCGCCCACTCGCTGAGAAACAATCGCTTCATCAATGTGACGCGCTGCGTAACGGTTGGGAACTTTGCAGCAGGGGCAACAGAGGGAGTTTATGTTGATGGAATGCGGGTAATTGTATCGGTCGGAGAACCCGCGCCAGCCCCGGAAGTTGTGATTGATGCGGGTGCGAAATTAGTTCGTGTCAGACACCCCCGTAACCCTCTAATTTCGAGTCTTATTACTACAGCAGGAATGCCTGGGACGGAGATTGACTTAATCCCCCAAATCATTGTAAAAACAGCCAACCAAACAGTGACTGGCTCAACTACATTGGTAGATGACACGGATCTTAAATTCTTTCTAGATGCGGTTGAAAAAGTACATTTCCAACTATTCCTAATACACGTTGGGAACGCCACTGCTGATATAAAACTGTCCTTCTCAATTCCTTCGGGTTCAGTCATTAGATGGGGGTCTACGGGTGGCATCCGAGTTGATGAGGAAGATACTATTGTCGCCGATGCCTTAACAGTAGCAGGCGCGACGGCTGTGGCTTTTGGTGGCAGCACATCACGGAGAATAATTAACGTATCCGGGTATGTCCGTACCGTCGGCACCGGGGGCTTGCTACAACTTCAATGGGCACAGAATACCTCAGACGCAGTTAATACCATCGTCGAAGGATCAACCGGGCGTTCGGCCTTAATGATCTGGCGAGATGGCCGATAAAGGATAAATCATGGACGAGTTCCCAGAACCCGGTGTTGTCTTGTCCCCCTCTACGCTTGAAGCTATGCGTAGGATGGGCCTGATTCCCCCATGAACAACCTACTCCACCCCATCGCCGCGCTGCTCGTCACTGCGCTGGCGCACTACTACGGCCACGGCCTGATCGGTGCAAGCATCGTGTCCGCGTTCTTCGTTGGCCGGGAACCGTTGCATTTCAATACGAAACTGCAACAAACAAACTGTGGGTATATAATGGCGCATGGCGCTCGGTGACGCTGGCATGAAACTAGACGCGCCCACAGTCGTTGACCTTTCCAACATGCCGCACACTCACGGAAGTGCGGCGCAGGGTGGGCCATCGACTGCGCCAGAGACAGTAGCAGCAACAGCGAAGACTACACCAGTAGATGCAGACCAGTTACCTCTAGTGGACAGCGCAGCAAGCAACGTATTGAAGAAGCTGACTTGGGTTAACGTCAAAGCCACACTTAAAACTTACTTTGACACGCTTTACACCAACAATACTGGAACGGTGACCAGCGTTGCAGCCATCACCCTCGGCACCACGGGGACTAACCTGAGCAGCACGGTTGCCACTGGAACAACCACTCCAGTTATTACTCTGCAAGTGCCCAGTGCTTCCGCCGCTAACCGTGGCGCGCTGCTTGCTGCTGATTGGACGACCTTTAACAGCAAGCAAGCGGGCGGTACTTATGTAACCCCGACTACACTGAATAACAACACCCTGCCAGCCTCCGTCACCAACCTGACCACCTCGGGCACAAACACAACGTCTGCCCTTGGCGCAGGCATAGCAACATTCTCCGCTGCGGGGGTTATAAGTAGCACGGCGACTACAGGGACGGGGAATGTTGTGCGGGCTGCTAGCCCTACCCTTAGTGGAACAGTTGGCATTCCAAGTAGCGGCAGAATAACAGGACAAGCAACGTCTGTTTCAACAACGGCTGTTGATATAGCCGTTGCAAACGATTGGGGAAGTATGACGACTGTTTGTGGTAATAATGCTGGTAATATATTTTATGACTTAGTTTCATGGGCTACGACTATGGGTGCGGTTGTACTTAGCGCCGGGGTTATATCAGGTGGCCCGGCAGGTAGGACTTATACAGTAGTAGGTTCTAGGCTACGTCTAGCAATGGGCAGTGGCACCTACGCTGTAAATACTAATTCATTTCACGGATCACTATAAGGAATCATCATGGCACTAACAAAAGTATCCTACTCCATGATAACGGGATCAGTTATCAATGTTAAAGATTACGGAGCAAAAGGAGATTACAACGAAGATACCTCCGCTGGCACTAACGACACTCTAGCTATACAGGCAGCTATAAATGCGGTTGCGGCTAGGGTCGGGTATAACAAAGGGTCTGTTTACCTCCCTTACGGCTCCTACAAAATTACGACTGCGCTGCAAGTGCCCTATGGGGTGTCCATCTTCGGTGAGGGCGGAACAGCCTCAGTAATCTTTGCACTTAACTGTAATGGTTTGCAATTCATTACGTTTGGCTATTCCATCGGGAGTATGTTCTATGAAGATTTTGGAATCTCCTCCGCTGGTGGAAGCAACTATACAGCCATAGCAACACACACGAACGCCTCTACAATGGATGGTTTGTATTTTAATAGGTTGCGTATTTGGGGGTTTAATACAGCTATCTATTTCTCTGCAAACTGGAATTGCACTATTTCTAATTGTGTAATGGAGAACATTAATGTAGGTATACAACTTGCTGGGGGTGATGGTGAGACTATTGGTATAAGGATTCTTAATAATCGCATTGTACGTGCTGCTGGGGGTAATGGTACAAGTCCCCCTGTTGGTGTTAGTATGGCAAACACAGCTAAATATACTGAGAGTGTTCATATTGCTTTCAATCAGATTTATGGGTTTGCTACCAATATACAGGCCAGTCAAGTCACTTACCTTACCGTTTTGGATAACGACTTAAGTGGTTCTGGAAGCGTCATTACGTTTACTACGCCTGCTGGTGGTTACAACATAAGCAATAATTATATTGAAGTTGGGGCTGGAGGAATAGGGATATTCGGGGCAGGTCAAAACTCTGAGGTGGCTTATCAACGCTGTGTAATTGCAAGTAATTACTTTATTGGCTCCACGGAAACGTCAGCTATTGGTATTCAAATGAGTATTGACTCCAACAACTACCAATGGAACACAGTTATTAGAGATAATACATTCTCTGGGTTTAACACGAATGACATTGCTCTACATAACACAGGCAAGATGCTTATAGACAACAACCGCTGCATGTCTACTGCACCTACTAACAGTGTTTATATGGGGACTGTGTATGGCGAGCCAGTAACATTCACTAATAACTATTTGGAAAAGGGGCTGGCAATAGCCAACCTGCCAGACTATGCAGCTGGCAAGCTAATTATGGTTAACAATGTAGAGAATAATACCTTCAAATCTAATAAGTCTGTAGCCTCCCCATCAACGGGTACAGGGAGAGTGACTGATATTGTCTATAACAACGCCCCCGCAACTGGTGGATACGCAGGTTGGGTTTGTACTGTTGCTGGCTCTCCCGGTACTTGGAAACCGTTTGGGTTAATAGCGTGAACCTATACGCTACCATCTTAGCCAAGATGCAGAGCGACAAGTGGCAACACTTCGCCTCTGGTGTCGTCCTGTCCGTGCCAGTGCAGGCAGCATTCGACTCCATGCTCATCACTATCGCAGTCGCGTCCGTGGTTGGCTTGGGCAAGGAAGCCGTGGACTGGTTGATGAATAAACACCGAGGCGCCACTCATGGCGTTGAATGGCTTGATGCCCTTGCCACCGCTGCTGGTGGGGTTTGGGTTGCTGGATTACTAGGAGTATGGAAATGACCTCAACAGTTTTTGTGGATCTCGTGGGGCCGCCGGTTAATGCGGAGTGGCTGAATACGGAGAACGCTCGAACCTACGCGCCCGCACAAGGCACCGTCGTAGCCACGGCGGGCCAGACTGTATTCACCGTCCCCTTCGCCTACCCGAATGGCGGCAAGGCGCTGCAAGTCTACGTAAACGGATTGCGGCAGATTCCCGTAACCAGCTACGCCGAGACAAATTCAACAACGGTGACTTTTACTGAGGCCGTACCTGTGACTGCCTCAGTCTTTTTCATCTGGTAAGCTTAAGGAGATTATTATGGCACACTGGACCCCACAACGAACAAGCGCTCCGTTGGCCCAACTTGATGCTATTGAAGCAGCGCCCCCAGGAGTAGCGCCCCCCCTGGAGCTTGCGCCGATAAGGCGGCTGCCGGAGGATGCAGGCAGAGGAGGCGGCTACGAAAACACTAACGACGGATGGGCAGGACTGGCGCCGGGGGAGCAAGCTCGATTTTACGCTGGAAACCCCGCAATGGCGGGCATTACGCAGACTTTGCAGGGCCTGTGGGGACAAACGGCTTTGGGTAAGCTGCAGAACTATATGGATCCTGATTTTGTACGAGATCAAGGAGATATTGCACAAGGAATTGACCCTAGAGATGCAGCGGCGCGAAACTCTGGTAATGATGCGTTGTCAGGCTTTCTTACGCTGAATGATAACTTTGGTACAAGCGCGCCTAGTAATGTAGGTCCGGAGGTGGGCGGGAGCGTGAGTGGTAACTATGATAGTGGTGCGTACACTTCCCCAGTAAGTTCTAGCAACGTGGTAGGCGTTGACCTAGGGCCTCTTGGGCCAGACGTCGGTGCTCGCAGCGGTGGCGGTGATCAGGTGGGCGGTGGAGATTACGGCGGAGGTGGAGATTACGGCGGCTGGGCTCGTGGCGGGCCAGTTACAGCAGACCGCCTGACCGGACCTAACCCGCGTGGTCCAGATGATGGATATGGCGCACTTGACGCAGGCGAATACGTTATGCGCGCAAGCGCTGTTCAGCGCTATGGCCAGGAGGCAATGCAGGCGCTTAACGAGGGCCGGGCTAGCATCACGATGAACGAAGGCGGCCCAAGTGCCGACGTGCAGCAACTCGCCCGCATGGGGCGCGGCGGAGATACGGAACTGGTCCACATGACCAAAGGCGAAGTCGCCGGGATGCAAGACGTCGCGGAGCAAAGCGGCGCCTCACTCACCCGGAACCCCGAGACCGGGCTGCGGGAAGCCTGGATCATGGAGGCCCTAGGGATTGGCGGGTCGCTTTTCTCCGCTAACAAGGGCCGCCAGCAGGCGAAGGAGCTTTCCGCGCAGTCACAAGCGGCCGATACCTGGGGGCAGAGCGGAGGCCGCGCACTGGCCGGGCAGCAGCTGCAGCAACTTATGCAAGACCCCGGACAGGCATCGGCTAACGATCCTGGGTACCGGATGCGAATTCAGGGCGCCCAGCGCGCAATGGCTCCGCAGGGGCAAGACTCCGGTGCGATGGCTGTGGCAGCCGCCGGAGCATCAAATGACTGGTACAACCAGCGACTGGCCCAGCTCGGCGCCCTGGCCGGAGCGCCGGGTGAGCCGGAGATTGCACTGGAGGGTCAGCAGGCGGCTAATAAACAATACGGACAAGCTATCGGTGATCTTGATGCGGGCTTGCAACAAGCTGGTAAATGGTTTAGCAATCCGGGCGCAGGCAGTCGCGGGAGTTTCTGGGATACCATTGGACGGGGATACTAGGCATGGCTGAAACTTCTAACTTATCCGGGCTTGCCGCTGCACGGTACAGTCGGCAGGACATGGAGAACCGCACCCTGACCGCCCAGACCGGGGCTATGGAGGCGATGGGTCGCATCGCTGCGCAGCCGGCGGAGAACGCTTTGCGCCAAGCCCAGGCACGAGCACAGACCGCGCTGGCACAGCAGAACGAAGCGGAGCAACTAGACAAGGCGCTTGAGGCACGGCTCGGGGCAGGGTACAGCCAGCAGCTTCTGTCTCGCGGAACCGGTCCGCTTAGCTCGCCTATGCAAGGCGACGCAGCTACGGCAATGGAGAATGAAGCTAACTGGAGGGAAGCACAAGGCGCGCCGCGAAAGGGGATTCACGATCTGCGGGTGGGGGCCTCGAAGCTCCGCCAGGAAGCAGCTTCGGCGGCGAAGGCTCGGGCGGACGCAGACGACAGCGCAGCGCAGACGCGGGATAAAAACTCGGCCGCGATGCTCCGAGGGATTCAACACGCAACGAGTAGTTTCGAGGCCTACACGACTGAGTTCCCTAAGTTGAACGGTCCGGGTAGTCCTCTGGCAGGGCAGCTGAGCGGGAACTTTGCGAAGGATAGCCAAATCTTGGCTCAGTACGCGTTAGGCTCGGTCACGGAGGATCAACGCCAGGACAATGCGCGAGCAAAGGCGCAGCTTGCCCTCAACAGCGCCCAGCTCGCGACGCAGCAGACGACCGCCCGCACCGCAAGCACAGTTGCGACCAAGCGCGTCGAACTTATGGATGTGCAGATTGACGCACTGAAACTTGCCGGCGGTAACGGTACGGTTGAGTCTGAGGTCGCCGGCGACGCTTTGCGCTACGCCAAGTACCAGAAGCTGGTCGCGGATCGCGAGGCGGAGTACCCGGCGGCCTACCGTAACTCGAACGCGCTTACGGTCGGCCGAACCTACACCCTCAAGGACAGCAGTCTCGGGCGACTCGAAGTCGATCCCAAGACGGGGGTAAAAAGCTGGGCGATAATCAAGCCAGCCTTGGTAGCTCCGCCTACTCCGCGTACCCGCGAAGATGTCATCGCCGGACGTAAAGCCGCCCTGGCAAATTCTAACGTCGGAGGTGACTGATCATGGAGCGCGTCTCATTTGAAGAAGGTATTGGAACAGCTCCCCCACCTGCGCCGGAGGGTGGAGCAGCCGCCGGGCCTAGCCTTGGGCGCATGTCCTTCGAAGAAGGCACGGGGGCAAAGCAGACGTTCGGCCAGTGGGACCGCTTGCAGACGGGTGCGAAGAACTTGTGGGATGAAGGCACCGCGGCACTGGGTCCGGTAAAAAGCGCCCTAGAAACCAGCGTAACAGGACGCTCCCCGCTTGGCCGCATCTTCCCTGTTCTGCGCGCCCTGGAGACCGGCGGCTACGGTATCGCAGATGTAGCTAAGGCCGCGCCGGAAGTAGCCACCGGCACCCTAATGCAGGCGAGCGATATATTCACAGGTACGCTTAAGTCGGCGGTGGGCCTTGTCCCTTACGTAGGCGGGCGCGTAGGCGCACAGCTTGCGGGTGCCTCTCAGAAAGACGCAGCGGAAGCTGGCGCAGCCGCCAAGGAGAAGTGGCTTCCCGCCCGCGTATTCGCTCCTTACGCAACAATGGCGCAAGACCTGGGACCTGATGCAGTAAAGGCTTACGAGAACAATCCAATCGGCTGGGCAATGGGTAAGCTAAGCAACGCTATCACGAGCGGGGCTGCCGCCGGCGAAACAGCCACCGGCGTTCCAGCGGAGGATTTCGTCCAAGCTATCGACAGTGTAATGGGCGTCCTAGGCTTTCGCTACCTCAAGCCAAAAGTGCAGGCTACGCTGCGCAACCGAGCGGCCGAGCTCAAGTCTTTCATCAAAGGCAATATCCCTGAATCTATGGGCGGGTATACTCCCGTAACCCCAGTAACACCGGGGCCAATCCCCGGAGGTCCACGCCTGGCCCGCCCCGTCGCCGAGACCTTCGATGCCCAGGGTCGCATTGTCCCCGATGCCGCCTTTCCCGAAGCTGTCCCGCTGCCCACTGTCCCCGCAGCCGCCAAGGTGCCAACGGCACCGGCGGCTGCCCCGTCACCCATGCTTCTCGCTGTCATTGCCAAGCAAAAAGCACCTTCCACACTTTACGTTGATTCGGTCGGCAACGTTATGAATGAGCTGGGAAAGCCGGTCGCTAAGCGCGGGGATGTTAGTCTTGCTACGTTCAAGGGCCTTGCTGCAGCAGGTGTTGTAGGTGCGGCGATCTGGGCGACGGAGCCAGACCCTGAAACGTCGGCTCTCATCGGGGCAGCTGGTGTATTGGCAATAAGTAAGGGTAAGGGGGGTGATGTAAAGCTGACGCCGCCCGAGTTGGTAAAGGAGATTGCAGTTGGAGGGGCGCGTAAAGAAGCTGCGTTAGCTAAAGTTTTTACTGACGAGTATCCGCAGTTAGTTCGTTCCTTGCGAAGAGAGCATGGCGACCTAGCCGAAGATCTTGCAATGCGCAGTATTGAGAAGTTTCTTAAAACGGCTGACGCCTACGAAGGACGAGCAGCTCCGCAAACGTATTTACAAGCGATTGCTAAGCGTGAAGCTACCGATAGTTGGCGGCGCGCGGCTATCCGTCGTGAAGAACCACTGGTGCTTGAAAGTGAGATTGAAGGTCGCGGGCGTGATGATGCGTCCATAACCAAGGGGATTGAAGATCAGTCTATTCAGGGACAATCTCCAGAGCAGACGCTAAGTAATGCACAGCTCGGCGATAAGATGGCGCAGCTGGTGGATGAGATGCCGGCGGCTTACCAATCCAGCTGGAAGAAGATGCGTGTAGATGAGATGACGCATCAGGAGATTGCTGACGCAACGGGCGTACCGATCAATACTATCCGTGGCCAGATCCATCGCGGCGACCAGTTCATGCGGGAGGGGCTGCGGAAATATGGGCCGGGACTGGCGGCGGCAGGGATTGTGGCTGGGGTCGCCGGGGAGCTGGATGAGGAACAGCTGGCGCAGTTAGGATTGCTGGCGGGTGCGGCGGGGGCGGTTAAGTTTACTAAGGGCGGTGAGTGGCATCCTGCGACGAGAGAGCGCCTGATTACAGCCCTGCGCGGAGGATTAGATTCGAGCACTTTGAGAAGCCGTGGGGCTACTGACGTAGAAATAGCTGCCATATTTGCGGGGAATCCCGTACTTGCCTGGGCGCCGGGCGCGGTAAACAACTGGCTTAATCGTTATGCAGGGCAGGCTTCAGACCCGCTTAAAGATGGAATGATGTATCACGGCGAGGAAACTTGGGGGCAGACAACTGATAAAGCATTCCGGGCTAGCAAGCCTGCAGAATACGTAAATCAGGCGGGGCTTGGGCGTGTTGCGCCCGGCGCAGACGTATGGGGATTGCATTCAGCAGTCGGGCATATTACGCCCGAGGCTCGAGCCGTTAATGCGTTACAAACGCACCTTCGTCATGTTAGTGATTACATCGCCGCCAACGTAGACCCGGCGAAGCTCGGCCAGTACGATCTCGTGCGGGCAGTGAAGGAGACTGCAGCCTGGGATGCGAAGATGGCGAAGGAGGCGGAGATTGCGCGGAAGTCTGAGGGTGCGCTAGAATTGAAGCGCATGGAGACAATGCCTACGCCGCTGCGTTTTGAGGATGGTTCGCGGATTGTGCAGCTGACACGCGCAGGTGAGTTCGCGCATGAGTCGACTGTTATGGGGCACTCTGTGCGCGGGTATGAGCCGCCGCGCGAAGGCACGCATCGGGCTGGCCAGCAAATAGATGACGGTACGGGAGGCGTGGTTACACAGGCCCACCCTGACTGGATCGCCGCATCTGAAAAGGGCTTGCCCGAAGGACAAGGCGGCTCAGGCCTGGCTACCTACGGTAACGGCGGCTGGGAGGCTATTAAATCTGGCGCGGCTGAAGTCTACTCTTTGCGCGGCAAGGACGGGATGAGTCATGTGACGTTTGAAGTCGCTGAGAATGTTTATAATAACTACATAAAGCGTTATGCGGGCGTCAGCTTCTATAAGCCGCCCCTTAATATAACCCAAATCAAAGGCCAAGGTAACGCCGCCGTTTCAGAGCGCTACCAACAACAGGTCGCCGACTTTCTCAACTCCCGCGAGTGGGGGAAAGTGAATCTGGATCAGAGTGGATTAATTCAAACATCTAAAGGCGTTTATGTAACTCTAGATGCAGTAGCTAAAGCTTCTGGTGTAGATAAAAATAGTATAAAAACGTACCTTGAAGGACGGGGTACTTTTAATGAAGCAGATGGAGCTATAATTGCAAGAGCTCTTAATAGTTTTGAACCACCATCTAAAGGTACAGACGAAGGAGGCACTCCACCCCCTCGTGGCCCCGGTCGTGGTGAGGCTGGCTCTATCGACCCCAAGCTTCTCAGGACAATGGGTGCAGCTGCCACCGGTGCCGCCCTGGGCGCGTACCTAAGCGACGATGAGGACGAACTTACGGGCGCCTTGACCGGGGGTCTCATGGGCGCAGCCGCCGCCTTGCTCGTGTGGAAACGTAAAAGCCTAGACCAAGCCTTCGGTATGCCAATTACCCGGCTGAAAAACATTTACCAACCGATCGCCAGGCGGGTAAATGATATGGAGAACTTCTCCAACACCTCGATTGGTGACGCTAGCGGAAAGATCGTGGGGTTTGTTAAAAGCGCCAAGGGACTAACCAAAGACGCTTACCAGCAGCTCGATGCCGCCTGGATGGACCAGGATGTCGGGAGGGTAGAGCAGCTCGTGAAGGGTAATGCACAACTTGCGAAGGACTACGCGGCTGTGCGCGAGTTTCTGGGTGACACTGGTGCAACGTTGATCCAGCTCGGTCGTTTCAAGCGGGGTATCGCCGGGTATCTTCCGCGCGTGGTAAAAGACTATCCCGGCTTGATGAAATCTCTAGGCCGCGAAGCGAGGACCTCGCTGGAGAGCATCATCCTCAAAGCCGAGGGGGAGTCAGTTCGCCTTCGCCAGCGCATGATGACGGATGTAGAAAAGTCTCTCATCATCGACCGCTTCCTTCAAAGCACTCCGGGTATGAGCTCTCTGCCCGGCTTCGCGCGAGATCGAAGCGTAAAGATGACTGCAGAGCTTCGCCGTTTCTACCATACGCTGGAAGACGGGCTAGTCCACTACGCCCATGCCGCTGCAAGTGACATTGCCCTGGCGAGGTTCTTTGGCCAGGACCATCGCACGAAGACCGAGGGCGGCAAGACCTATACGCAGATTGAAGATTCTATCGGAGCAGTTATTGGCCGGGGAATTGACGAGGGCCATCTGACCCCTGAGCAAGCAGTCGAAGTAGGCGACATCATTCGCGCTCGTCTAGGGCCCGGAGCGAAGGCTCCTGCGCCTGCCCTGCAGGTCTTGCGTAACGTAACTGCAATGCTTATGCTGGGCCAAATAACCAGCGGAATTATACAACTATCCGAGTCCCTGATGTCCGCGGCTCATCATGGCATCTTGCCAGCGGTACGCTCGGCGGGAATTATCGCAACTGGTCGAGGCATTAAACCGGCGGAGTTCGGCCTAGCCACTCACGTGATTGAAGAAGTAATTGGGAAGACTCTAACGGGTAAAGCTTTGTCGATGCAGCTAAAGGCTAACTTACTAGCTCCACTCGACCAGCTTTCGATAAAGCAAAACTTGACCGCGAGTTATTTGAAGAACAAGAAGCTAAGCGGGACCCCTGCTGGACGGGCGGTACTTGAGGCTGACTGGGGCACTTACTACGGTAAGGACTTTCCGGCCTTGGTGCGCCAGCTACAGGAGTCAACTTTACAGAAGCGTCGGCCGTTGGTTGAGTCACTGCTTTACGCGGAACTCGAGGGCGTGCGTATGACTGCGCGGAGTTCTACCCCGCAACTGGCCATGGAGCACCCCAACGGACGCTTCATGTATCAACTTAGTGGGTATATGCTTCTCCAAGGAAACATTATACGCACGAAAGCGCTAGAAAAGATCGCAACAGGCAAGCCCAAAGAGATTGCAAAAGGGCTTGAATTCCTTGTTAAGTACGCTACGATTCTGTCCCTCTCCCTTGTGCCTCTGCAAGCTATTAAGGAGTGGATTTCCGGGCGGGACTTCGAATGGGATGACGTAGACTTGGTGCATAATTTTTTCCAGAATTTCGGTTGGTCTCGCTACAACTCAGACAAGGTGACGTTCTCAACCAACCCCGCGTTGGCCGTAGGCGAAAACGTTGCAGACTACGCTTTGCCTCCCTCGGTAGGGGCGGCTAAGATTTTAGCGGAAGCTACACAGAAGCCCGAGAAGCTCATCGCTCACTTACCGGTACTAGGACGCGCTCTCTATGACCGTGAATTCGGGGGTAACGAGGAGAAGGAGATCTCGAAAGCCCGGCGGCTTAATCGCGATAGGCGCAAGGAACTCGGACTCGCCTCTGGCCGGCCACTTTCTTCTGGAGACAAGACGCGACTTAGCGACGAGGCTGAAAAGTTCCGTAAGGACCGTCTCCAGAAACGTATTGACAAGCGGGAAAGAGAGGCGGGAAGATGACTACGCATATAACGCGCGGATTATGCGGACGTAATAGGAGCGAACAATTATGACTGGACGCGCAGATTACTACGAAGACGGCGGCTGGAATACCGTCTGTTACGAGTGCGGGCGGAAACGTAAGGCCGGAACACTCAAGCGCCATTGGCAGGGGTATTACGTTTGCCCAGAGCACTGGGAGCCTCGGCAGCCCCAAGATTTCGTTCGCTCAGTCCCCGACGACCAGACACCTGAGTGGGTGCAGCCAATGCCGGCGAATGTGTTCGGGCAGACTTGTACACTTGAAGGCTCCACAGCAATCCCAGAGCTAGCACTGCCTGGCTGTATGATTCCGGGTAATACAAATTACTATTGGGAGCCAAGCCCGCCCGGTTGGGAACCCTATCGGTTTTGCCCGGTAGGCTCAGGTAAAGCACGAGCAGGCGTGGGGGCAGCTGATTGCGCCACCGTCGGCCTAACTTAAACGACGCTGCCCCCGTAGCGCGAGTAACAACAATTGGGCTACCATGACACCAGAACAACGTGCA
>Ga0209284_10003684_pt1 | contig 18446 bp, 14 predicted proteins | sample FRY03_FD_187211 | JGI IMG/M metagenome (GOLD analysis project Ga0209284, IMG submission 187211) | Freshwater microbial communities from Lake Fryxell liftoff mats and glacier meltwater in Antarctica - FRY-03 (SPAdes) (version 2) | ecosystem: Environmental > Aquatic > Freshwater > Ice > Glacier... | reverse complement strand
AGCGACTGCGGGGCATGAGTAGTAACCGCACAGCTCAATTGCCAAGTCCACACAAGACTGGTCCCAACCCGTATCACAACATAGCGGGTTAAATCCGCAGATCGTTCCGCAACAGATGACATTGTCACAACCGAGTCCACCGTGCGCAACATTGCACGCACCAGTTGCGCCAAAGCATGCAGCGCTACCAGTTGTGAATGTGACGAGCAAACTGCCCGTTCCAGTGGCGCCTTCATATCCACCGATTCGGCAGTAGAACACATCACCCGTATTGGCAACAATGCCCGAGATTCGGGAGTAGAACGCCTGACAGCCGGCTTGGCCGACTCCGTCACCGTTGCAAGCAATTAGATTTGCGCAATTTCCCAAATAGAGCGCCATCGAAGTGTCGTAAGAGGCCGCATCGCAGGTTGAAAACTCAACGGTGCCAGGCTCGGTTGCGGTGAACTGCATCCAAACATCTTGCGATCCAACTCCATTGGCATCGGCCCATGTAAGAAAGGTTCCAGCGCACAGTGTGTCGGCTGGAATATCTGCGCTCGGGGTTGCGGTGGTGGTGTCGAAGGCCGCAGGAACTCCAGCGGTCACGGTGACTGCGGTTGCGCACTCATCTTGAGCGGACGCTCCCACAGTGATTGCTGAAGCGATAAATGCGCTCGCAATCATTGATTTGTAACAGGTGTCTGAAAATTTCATTGCTAGATTCTCCTTGTAAAACTTGAAGTGAATTTGAACGAACTAAACTTGAGGACTTTTGGTGACTTTTATGCGACAAACTCGATTGCTCAGGGCCAGTCAGGGCTCCACGAAAAACGGCAACGCACCGCAGCTCGCCCCAAGAACTTCGTTCCAAACATAACCCCAAATTAACGAACTGCGAATAATTCATGCAAAACGATTAAAAAACTTTTTTGAAGTGAGTTATCGGTCTGCCGTTGGCGATCGCCAATCAACGACCACCTTGCCAAATTGAGCCCCAGATTCGAGCCTTTGGTATGCCTTCTTTGCATCAGACGGCTCGTGGACAGAGTCAACGATGGCCTTGATCGCCCCCGACCTCAGGAGGCTCGTCACCGCCCGGAATTCGTCCATATCGCCCATGGTTGAGCCTACAACCGTGAGTTGGTTCCAAAAAATGCGGGTGAGATCGGTGGTGGCATCGCCTCCGGTCGTCGCGCCACAGGTCACGAAGACTCCGCCGCGGGCGAGACTCTTGATGCACGAATTGTGCACGACCTTGCCGACGGAATCGGCGACGATGTCCACACCGCGCTTGTTGGTAAGTGACCGAACTGCCTTCGACCAATCGGATCCGTCGTCGATCACGCCGTGGGTTGCACCGAGGGCGAGCGCGCGAGCGAGCTTGTCGGCATGCCGGCTCGTGACGAGAACGGTGCACGCAAAATGTTTCGCGATGTTCAACAATGCGAGCGCCACGCCACCGCCGATACCTGTGACGACGACCGTCATCCCGGGGCGAAGGTGGGCGCGGGTGATCAACATTCGCCATGCAGTCAGATGAGTAAGGCCAAATGCGGCGGCTTGAATCGGATCGATGTCGCCAATGTCAAGCACATTTTTCGCGGGAGCGCAGAAGAATTCGCCCATGGTGCCCGGCGAATGCTCGCCGATCATTCGAATGTCTTCGCCGGATGCGAAGTGCTCGGGATGAGCGGCGTGATCTTGCACAACCGCTGCGTTCAGCAGAACTCTGCGACCAATCCATGCTGGATCAGTTCCAGCACCAACTTCAACAACACGACCAACACCATCACAGCCGCTAGAGAATGGATATTGAGTTTCGATGCCGGGCAATCCGCGCCCAACCCACAGATCGAGGCTGTTGAGAGCCGATGCCTCGGTGCGGATGAGCACCTCCCCCGCTTGGGGCTGAGGCTGAGGGCGATCAGTGACCAACATCACATTCGGTGCGACTGGATTTCCACGCTGTTTGACGACGATGGCTTTCATGGTTGATGCATCTATAGTAAGGAGATGACAATTCCTCGGATGATTCGTTTGTGGACGCTTCCCGCCTGCGCTGTGATGGGCATCGCCGTCATGGGCATCATGGTCAACAGCGCTCGAGCTCTCGCACATCCCACCACCAGCATGCAATCATCGAAAGTGAGTGTACTGGCAGATCCGCCGATGATTGGACTGGGATTCATCCAGCCTCGCTCGACGATCACGCGAACATTTCGCCTCTCGAATATCACACTGAAGCCGATCACGATCACTTCCGTCACGCCGTCATGCACTTGCGCGACGATGGACGCTGTTGGCAAGGTCATTCCAGCTCAGGCCAGTATTGAACTGCCGGTGACGATGAAAGTTGCCGCGTCAACTGGTGTGAAGACCGCTTCGGTCACGCTGACATTTTCCGATCGCAGTGCACCCGTGCAAGTGAATATGAGTGGCGAGGTTGTCTATGCCGTTCGGTCGACCTGCATGGACATCATCGCCGGTGCGCGCGTGCCATTCATCAATATCTTTGATGATCCTTCCCGACAGCGTGATATCCCGCCACCGCCGCTGGCGGGCACGATGATGGTGATGTCGGTCGATCGTCGCCCGTTTCGCATTCTCTCGGTGATGAATGAACCGCCGCAATTCGCGGGCTTTGATCCAGCGAAAGATCCGCCGGACTCGTCGTATGAGTTGGTCTATGACTTTTCCAAGATTCCTTGCGACCGCATGCCGCCATATCTGATCATCGAGACCGACCATCCGCTTGCGCCAGTTGTGGATATGCGGATTCGGCATCAGTGCACGAAGATCAATCCGGTTATTCCGTTTGCTGAATATCGAGCCAATCTCGGCGCGGTCATTGCTGGAACGCTGATGCAATTCGAGTTCGAGCTGAAAAAGTCCGCAGGATGGCACGTTGTTTCGGTGCAATCGAAAGATCCGCGCTTCGCGGTGGCACTGATGAGCCAGAGGGCGGACGCGGAGAATGCGATGATCGCGATTTCGATCTTGGTCGAGGCGAGTGTGCGCGGTGTGATTCTTGCGCCGGTTACGATGACGGCGACTGATCCGAGTGGTGCGGTGAAGACGAGCGATTTCTGGGTGTATTTCAAGGGTGTGGCGGCGGAGAGTGCGGGTGTGCAGGCGGGTGCGCCGGCGAGTGCGCCGGCGAGTGCGGGTGCGCCTGCAAGTGCGGGTGCGCCTGCAAGTGCGGGTGCGCCGGCGAGTGCGCCGGCGACCAACCCGCCTGCGAATTAGAAGTCGGGAGAGTAAGCCTTGTCGCGAACGAAGCGTGCGATGTCGGCTGGGCGCTCCACGCAAGCCAATCCGTGATCGAAGATGAGTTGGGCGACAGCGACGGCCACTTCCAAACTCGTCTCATAAATCGAGGAAATCGGTGGATAGATAAGACCCACTGAAAGATCCTGATCTGTGGTCTGTGATGCAAGCGACTCGGCAGCGCGCAAGAACATCTCATCGGTCACGCGCTTGGCTTCGGTCGCATAGACCGCCATGCCAACGGCGGGATATATATAGACATTGTTTCCCTGACCTGGCACGAACAACTTGCCACCGAAGTGCAGCGGTGCGAACGGACTTCCCGTCGCGACAATCGCACGACCTTGTGACCAACGAATCGCTTCTTCGGCGGTGCACTCCGATTTGGATGTTGGGTTGGAAAGTGGAAAGATGATCGGCCGCGAGTTGATGCGCGCCATCGCGCGGACGACCGTTTCGTTGAATGCATGCGCGACTGTTGAGACACCGATGAGAGCGGTCGGCCGCACGAATTCCACCACATCACAGAGGTGAATCATCGGAGACTCTGGTCCACCCGTCGCACCGACCGGCAGCGGCAGGCCAGAGAAGTCGTGGGCATACCGCAGCAAATAGTCGGGCAATTTGCTCATCTTGGAATGAACTGCGCCGCGCGAGTTCACAAACCAACATCTCGTCAGCGCATCTGCTTCGCTCATGCCGTTCTCGCAGAGATGCTTCACGAAAAGGTCGGCGATGCCAACGGCGGCGCTGCCAGCTCCCATGAAGAGCAATTTCTGGTCGGCCATTTTTGTGCCATTCATGCGACAGGCGCCGAAGAGTCCCGCGACGGCTACGGAAGCAGTTCCTTGAATGTCGTCATTGAAACAGCAAAACTTGTTGCGATATCGCTCGAGCAATGGGATCGCATTCTTGTTGGTGAAGTCCTCGAATTGAATGCAGCAGTGTGGAAAGACTTCCTGCACCGCTTCGACAAACTCGTCGATGAATGCGAGATATTCCTCGCCAACGATGCGTGGGATGCGAAGTCCCGGATAGAGCGGATCATCGCGGAAGGCGGCATTGTTCGTGCCGAGATCGAGCACGATGGGCAGCGTGACTTGCGGCGGCACTCCGGCGCACGCGGTGTACAGCGCCAACTTGCCAATGGGAATTCCCATTCCACAAACACCTTGATCGCCCAGACCCAGAATGCGCTCGCCATCTGTGACCACGATGAAGCGAACATCTTTCACTGGCCAGTTTCGCAGCACCTGCGCGAGTTTGCCCTTGCGGCGCATGGAGAGGTACATGCCCTTGGGTCTACGCATGATGTGTCCGAACTTCTGGCACGCTTCTCCGACCGTGGGCGTGTAGACGATGGGCATGTAACGCTGAAAATCACTACGAAGAAGCGCATAAAAGAGTCGCTCTTGACGATCCTGAAGCGCCGAGAGGAATTGATAACGCCCTAAGTCTGATGATTGCTGCTCGAATTGCAAGCGCGCGCGGTCGAGTTGAACACCCATCGTCTCCACTCCATCTGGAATGAGGCCGATGAGACCCGAACGCTCGCGCTCTTCTTCGGTGAACGCTGCGGCCTTGTTGAGTCGTGCGTCATAGAGGAGTTGAAACGCAGACGGAGAGTCGATCCCTGGCGTGCTCATAAACGCGATCATAGTCGCAACGAATTTGAGCAGCGAGCAAGCGCATGCCGCTTCCTCCTAGACTCGCGTCATGCGTCGCGTGCGTGCAATCGACAGTCACACCGAAGGTGAACCCACTCGGGTCATTCTCGCAGGTGGACCTGTCGTGGGCCGCGGACCGCTGCGCGAACGCGTCGAACGATTTGCTCGATCGCATGACGACTTTCGCCGCATGTCGGTCCAAGAGCCGCGCGGATCGGATGTGCTGGTGGGCGCACTGTTGGTCGAACCGCACGCCGCCAACTGCGCCGCTGGCGTGATCTTCTTCAATAATGCGGGATTTCTCGGTATGTGCGGACATGGAACGATTGGCGTCGCGCGCACGCTTGCGCATCTGGGCACGATTCGCGCTGGATCGCATCGACTCGATACGCCGGTGGGCGTTGTGGAATTTACTTTGCGCGATGACGGGCTCGTCGAAGTCGCCAATGTGCCGTCGTGGCGATCGCATGCGCAGGTTGCAGTCCAAGTCGATGGGCTCGGTGCCGTCGTGGGCGATGTGGCATGGGGCGGCAATTGGTTTTTCATCGCACCCGCGCCGAAGGATCTGCCGCTTGATCTGCGGCATGTCGATGCGCTGACTGCGCATGCGTGGTCGGTTCGACGCGCGTTGAGCGCCGCGGGCATCACTGGAGATGATGGCAGCGAGATCGATCACATCGAGTTCACTGAGCCAGCACGGCGCGCAGATTGTGCGTGGCGCAACTTTGTGCTCTGCCCCGGCGGTGCGTATGACCGATCGCCGTGCGGAACGGGCACGAGTGCGAAACTCGCATGCTTGGCCGCCGATGGAAAGATCGCGGCGGGCGAGCGTGTTGGTGCGGAAAGTTTTGTTGGAACGCGCTTCGAAGCGTGGTATCTCCCCTCGCCGCAGTCTGACGGCCGCAAGGGTTCGGTGCTTCCGATCGTTGCTGGCCGCGCATGGATCACGGCGGAACTGGAATTGATTGTTGATGCGTCTGATCCGTGCGCATCTGGAATCCAACCGCAATGACGACGAATGCACAACAGTTTCGGTGGTCGGGCGTGATGCCCGCGATCACAACCCCAATGCATTCAAACGGCGAGATTGCTGTTGATGCGGCGGTATCGCACGCCGAGTGGATGATCGCATCGGGATGCGATGGAGTTGTCATCGGTGGCTCGCTTGGCGAAGGTCAAGCACTGAGTACCGATGAAAAAATTCGACTCTGGAATATGGTGTCGGCGGCACTGCACGGTCGAGCGCCAGTCATCGCGGCGATCGGATCTGCTTCGACGCTCGACGCATGCGCGCTTGCGCGACGCGCCGCCGATGCGGGGTGCGCAGGATTGATGGTGCTGCCGCCTTATGTGCACAGCGGTGATCAACGCGAGGCGCTTGCGCACATCGCAGCGACAGCGTGCGCGACGAATTTGCCGGTGATGGTGTACAACAATCCACAGGCGTATCGCGCCGATTTATCGGCCGATGCGCTTGCCACGCTGGCCAATCGCCATGCGAATATTCGCGCGGTCAAAGATTCCACCGGCGATCCGCAGCGCATCGCGCAGTTGGTTGCATTGACCCGCACAGGTCATGCGCCAACGGACCTCGCAGTCTTTGTTGGACTCGACGATGTTGTGCCAGCGGGTGTCGCAGCCGGTGCGCAAGGTTGGATTGCTGGACTTGCCAACGCTCTGCCTGCTGAGAGTGTGATGCTTTGGAAACTCGCCATCGCGCAACGCTCTGGCGCGCCGATCGGCACGATCACCGCCGAGCAATTGGACCGCGCATTCCTGCCGCTCTTGCGGATGGACACCGTCGGCGATTTCGTTCAGCGCATCAAGATTGTGCAAGCGTTCGTGGGCCGCGGAAGTGAGAGCGTGCGCGCGCCACGATTGGAACTGGATGCGAGTGCGCACGCTGCATGTCTGGCGATCATTCGTAGTGTGCTGATCGAATTTGACCGACTGGGAATTCTGGCGCAGAATCGTCGAATTCGTTCCATCTTGACCGAGGCGCGCAATGACTGAGAGGCCACTGCCACGCATTTGGCCGTGCGAACTGACCGCGGAATTGCGCGATGATTTGCACCAGTGGTGTTGCCTCTGGAATGTTGAGAGTCTCGTGCGCGAGATGTCCGTGACGATCAGTCGACGCATGACATCGAGTCTTGGACGGGCGAACTTCCGCCGCAAATCGATTGGATTGCAGCACACATTGCTTGATCCATCTGCAACGCAACTGCTGCGCGAAGTTCTTTGTCACGAAGCCGCTCATCTCGCCGCGTATGAGTTGCATGGAATGAAGATTCGTCCACATGGTCCGCAGTGGCGGGAACTGCTTGCCGCTGCGGGCTATCCACCACGAGCGACGATCGCGGCGGCGACTCTGCCGCAGTGCTTTGCCAACAGTTTTGCCAACAGGAAGCCTCGCGTGGTTCGTCGGCGGCGCGCCACGCGTCGCAGTCCGTGGAAGATTCTCGCGCGGTGGATCGGCGGTTAGTGGGTGGATGCGCGTGCACGAAAGCCTGCATCGACAGTCGCGCGTGTGAATCAGATGCGCTGCGTCAATTCACCCGGTTATTTCATCACATCGGTCATGCGCTGCTCGTGAAATTGCGCGTCGCGTTCGCGTCCGACGATGCGAAGCGCTTGCGCCAGCATCACGCCAGATCGATACCAATTGCTTTGGCGTGCGAAGGTTGGGGCAATTCCAGTGGGCACTTCCATCGCGCGGAAGGCCCGCTCGTGCAGCGCAAGATTGGCGGCGGCGTTATCATTTTGGGCAAGAATCTCCGATGCTTCTTGGAGTGCAACGATCGCAAATGGGCCGTCGTTGGGGTAGTTATTGAGAATGATTTCGTAACATCGGCCGGCACCAAGCGCATTGTTCTGCGATCGATAGAGCGTCGCTTGCTGCAAGAGAATTTGTCCAGCAAGATCGCCGCGTGTGCTGAAGAGTGCGAGTGCGCCGTCGAGAGCCTGCTGACGCTGGGCAATATCACTGATCGAGCTGATCATTGGCGAAATCATTCGCCAAGCAAATTCTGGATAAGAATTGCCGCAGAGGGTGAGAATGTCCGACGACCACTGCGTCTTCTGTTCGCTCGTCATCGCTCCCCGTTCAGCGGCGTGCGCAACGATTTCCCAAGAGCGCGCGTCAGTCAAACATGCCTGGACTGCGATCCGCGCCAACGCGAGCACTTGCTCGATCGTGTGCGCGGGCGCGGGCGGCTGCGCAGGCGGTTGTGCGAGCGGTTGTGCGGGCGGCTGCACGGACGGCTGTGCGGGCGGCTGCGCGGACGGCTGTGCGGGCGGCTGTGCGGGCGGCTGCACGGACGCGGCCGTCCCCTTCTTTATAGATACAAGCAGTCGTCCAGCTGCGATTCGAAGTGCAGTCGCACTTGCACGATCAACAGCGGGTTCGAGTCCATACTGCACCAGCATTGGCATTTTCGTGTTGGAAATTTGCTGCCCCGTCTGCGGATCTCGAACAAATCCTTCGACACTTTGATATCCGCCGAATCGACCCACTTCCTCCCATGTCGGGCCATATTTTGCCTTGCTCACAAAGCCAATCCACGCATGCGACAGGACTCCATCCGTCGCCGTTGTGTAAACGCAAGGAACGCCGATCGACTTGCCAACGGTCGATGCGAAATATGCTTGGTCGGCGCAGACACCGCCAACGCGCAGAATGTTCTGCAGATTCCAACCCGCAACCGTCACTTTCTTCGGCTTGCCCTTCTCGAGGTGATCAAAGTCATACTCGATCTTGTTGTAGAGATCTCCGACCGATCGATTACCGCCAAAAGTGCGAAGCGACCACATCATGTCATCGCGACTCGTTGCAATGTCCACGACATACACGAGCAACTCCGGAGCGATCCCTTTCAAGCCGAAGAGCATCTTGCGTTCGTTCAAGACAAAGTGGTCGAAGGTCGGGATTGGTCCGCACCCTTGCGCGATACTTTCGTTGACCTGCATCACGACTGGCGTATCGTGCACGACCGTGATCGCCGCAGCGAGATCGGCAGCTCGATCAATGACCGCGCCGCGCTCGGCGATCATCAAGCGAGCCACTCGCAATACTTTCGCCAAGTCTTCGTGCTCGGGGTCGACCAAGAGCGCGAGCGATCGAGCGAACGCGGGATGCAAGAGAAAGTCCTGCGCCGCAGCGGATTGATCGGCAGCAGTTGCGGCGGCGATGATCCGAACGAGTTGCCATGTTGCCGCGGACTGGGACACCTGCGCAAGTTTCGCCTTTGATTCCGAAGACAAACTGACCGCCTTTAATTTATTGCGGTTCGTCTTGACCGGCTGATCACCCTCGGCGAACTTCGCCGACCATGCGCCTAGAAATGCGGTGGCGTCGGCATCGAGTCGCTCGCCACATTCAGCGACGGCGTTGGCAATTTCAGTTGTCCCACTTGCGATGGCTGTGACAGTGGCCTCGCCAGCCTCGCCGAAGCAAGACACAAAATCATCTTGGGACTTCTGCTTGCTCTTTGAACTTGGCGAACTTTTCGTTGCGGCGGCCGGTGATGATGCGGGATTTTGCGGCGGAACATTTTGCGATGCTGGCATTCCATGCGCGTCGGCTCGCGCGCAGGCGCGATGCTCCACCATCGGGGCCCACATCACAAGCAACACAGCGGCGCATGAAATTCGCGGGCAGTTCGGTCGCCAGTGACTGCGACCAACCGTCACTTGGGTGCCCCAACCCACGCTTGGCCCATCATGGCTTTTCGGTCAGCGCACGAATCAACAGGATCAGTCGCAGTCAGAGTCTCGCCTTGCACAGCAAGTGTGTACTGACCAATTTCCTCCGGACAAATTGCGGCGCCGAGTTGATAGCGCAGTGTCGCCCGCATGCCAACAAATGAGCAGCGACCGATGAGAGTCGGAACATCTTTCATTTCAACAACAACAATTCCTGTGCTGGTCAATTCCATCACCGCGCCAGTATCGACGCCGCGCCAGCGTCCAACCACCTGCTCTGGCACCATGGGAGTTGGACCACTCGAGCAACCAAGGTTCGCGATTGCCGCCGAGCCAGTCAATAAAAAAAGCGGTGCGAACTCCATGATTATTCGCCATCGACGGCGTTTAGCTGACCCACATACTTGTCGCACATGGAGTTGCGTTTGATGTGCTTGGCACGCGCCATTACTCAATCGATGCATCGCCCCTTCAGTGTACTAGCAAAAATCAGATGAATAATTTGCTTTCTACCTTGAGGAATCCAATCTTGTCCATAAGACCATCGGGCGGGGAATTTTCGCAACACAAACCGAAGGCGAACTTGACGGGTCGGTTCACTGCTCAGGAACCGGCCCGTCAGTTTTTTTGATCATCAAGTTTTCTATCAATGACGCACAAGACACCGAGCTAGTACAACTCCTCATCCGTATCTTCGCCCAAAGATTCCGACAGCGCCTGCTCAATCAAATTGCCCCCGCCGTCACTGGCCGACCTGGAGTCGCACCGCGCCGATGAATCTGGCTTGGGCAAATCTCGATCTCGGTCGCTTGGCGCGATCGCCAACGGAACTTCGCAACCAGATTCTTGTGCATAATGTGTGCGCTCATCGGCCGTCGCGTAGTGGGCTTGATATATCTCGCGCTCTGGCGCACCTCCCCCGCCGACCAAGTCGATGAATTCGTGGACATCCGAATCTGGCGGAAGATCCCGCACTGGCTCGATCAGAATCCGGGTCATCAGGCGCTCATACAAGGTGCGATCGTCAAGATGATTTGTGTGCATGAGAAAGATTCCAAGATCGCCCAGCCCGCACAAGACATCCCAAAGCGCTACAAACAGTTCTGCATCGGACAAAGATTCTGGAGCTGGTGGGCAGACTCCCGACTCTTTCAGCTGCGCCAAATTCGTGGTCATTGGCGCGTGTTCAAAGTCATAGATCAGCGTCCAATACATGCGATCTGCGCAATCGCCGCACTCTGCCGCCTCAGCGATCAGGCGATCAATTGCGCCGGTGCGCCGCTTGCGTTTGGCATCGTGTAGTTCTTCGACTGTGGGATGCGAATGGGTGATTGGTGTTCGAGTGACTCGCTGCATAAAAGGCTCCTTGCGGATCAGAATGATCGGCGGATGGGAACCTACAGCTCTGCACAGGCCAATCGAAACAACTCACCCTTTTTCCTGTGGCGTGATCACGGCACGCACCGTGGCGATGCGACGACCCGCAGCGAAGAGATCAACGCGGCGATCACTCGATCCAACTGCATCAGCACGCTCATCGCGCCATGCAATCTCGACACGCCTCGATTCACCTGGCGACAATGAGATCAACATTGGCTCGACTTTGATCCAATCACCCATCGGTATGACGATCGCATCGAGCAGTGGACTTGCCGCGCACACCAGAATCGACGCGCGCATCGGACGGGCGCTTGTCGATATCGGTTGGTTCACCCACTCGAGCGATGCTGCGGGAATGAACTTGCTGCCAGAGGGCTCACGCAAATCTTTCTCATGTGCATCGGTCCACCATGCGCTTGCGATTGGTTCGCCGCGCAAATCCGTCGCTGCCTCGGCGAACAAAGCGCATGTTTGATCTGGCAGAAATTCCTTGGGGATGCGAAGCACCGTCGATGCTCCCCACGGCTCGACCACGAATCCTTCACGAAAATCCTCGCGAACAATCGGCGCGGTGGCTGCGTGATTGCCCCATTTACACAGGGAAAGACGGCTTTTCCACAGAGTCGGCGTGTCGTTGACCGCGTCAATGACCAGCGTTCCATCGCGATGATGGATGACCAGCATGCGCGGCGCGCATCCATCACGAACAGCATGCCACGAAGGCTTCGCCCGACCATGCGAATCGACCAGCGACCACGAATGACCGGTCCACGCATCGTTCATCTGCCAGACGAGTGCACCGGCGCAGCGCGGACGATTTGCGCGGAACCATGAATATGCGATGCGCAGCGCCTTCGCTTGCACACTCTGCGCCTGCGCGATCCATGATGCGAAATCTGCGGCTTGATCGAATCGGCTCGACAGAAAAATCCCATACTGCGGCGCATCACCTCCGGTCGCTCGTTGACGATCTGCGATCGCTGCGCATCCACTCTGAGCGTCCATCGCAGCAAGCTCATCTTCATTCATCTGCAAGGCGCATGCGATCGACCGCAACGCAGGCGGAGATTGATGACCGAACTCACTCGCAAATCGTGGCGTGATTGAACGGATCCCCTCAACTTTCGCCGACGCATCCCAGATGTGACGATCTCCGCGTGCAACATCGTTGGGATCAAGTTCGAGCGAACCAGACCACGGGCTCTCCGGCCAGTACGGACGCGATGGATCCAACTCGGCACAAATGCGCGGGAGAATTTCCAGCCAGTATCGGCGACCCCATGATTGCCCCGCGCGCAGGCGATCTCGAAAACCCCATGAATACCAGGCGAGAATGTTCTCATTTCCACCGCACCACAGAACCACTGACGGATGCGACGCAAGCCGCGCGACTTGATATCGCGCTTCCGCCTCGACCCGCAGTGGAAATGGATCGTCCTCGGGATATGTCGCGCATGCAAAGGCGAAATCCTGCCAGACCATGATGCCAAGTTCGTCGCATGTTTCGTACCAACCGTTGGATTCATATCCACCGCCACCCCATACACGCAGCATTACGAAATTCGCATCGCATGCTTGCAAGAGCCGCTGGCGAACATCGACAAGTTCCGGTCGTGATCGAAAGAGACCATCTGGTATCCAATTCGCACCAGCGCACCAGATCAACTGATCATTCACGCGCACTGCGAATCGTGTGCCATCGACTTGAGGCGTTGTATCGAGCGCCACCGAACGCAATCCAACTCGTCCAGACCAACGCGCGAGCGTCGCACTCTTCTGCGACAATTCAACGCTCACTCGGTGAAGATGCTGAGCGCCATATCCACGAGGCCACCAGCGCATTGGCCGCGGCACTTCGATTGAACAATGCGCTTGCGCTGTTTGCCCACGGCCAGCGCGCGCATTGGCTGCATGCGATTGCGATGCACTTGTCTCGTGTGCGTCCTGCCAATGCGACTTTTTGTTGAACGACGAAAAAGCCTCAAAACCGCGGCCGTCCGGCGATTCCACAGCTATTCGCGCCTCATACTGCGACGCATCACCATCGCATACTGCATCGACAAAGAGATCGATCGTCGCTTCACTCTCAGTGCAACTGCGCACGAGGGGGCGAACCGAATCGATGCGCATTCCACTCCACGCGTGAATGAAAACCAATCCAACAATACCGCTCGATGGAGTGCGCGGACCCCAATCCCATCCAAATTGGCACGCGGTCTTGCGCATGAATGGATACGGCGTCCAATCGCCATTGACCGGACGCGAGCCGAGTTCTTTTTCCAATCGCTCCACTTCGCTCACGGGTCCAGCGCACATCACTTCCAAAATCATCGGCCGCAGCGGATCGGCGCCTCGTGCGACTGCGCCGATATCCACACGGTGGGGATGAAATTCGTTTGCGACGCGCAAGATGACGACTCCATCCAGGCGAACTTCCGCCACTGTGTCGATTGACTCGAACACTAATTCAATGTGGGTGTGCTCCAACATCGCCGCGCTCAGGGCGATGGACCGCGACCATGTGAATGCACTTCTTCCGATCCATTCTTGCGCGGCTTCTCCGCCGGGTGCGTCTGGATTTGGAATGACACCCGCACGCATCAAATCCAAATGAGCGCATCCAGGAACGCGCGCTGGCCATGACTGACCAGCGTGACCAGAGCGATCAGCGTGATCAGAGCGATCAGCGTGACCAGAGCGATCAGCCGCAGCTGTCAGCATCCATTCATCACCGCACAGGCTGATTTCAATCGATCGCATTGCGTTGCCTCATTGATTGCGTGGGCTCGATTTCATCGGCATTGACGCCATCAATGACCGTGCCGTCATCACGCACATTGATCGCTCGAGCGCGCAGCAGTCGCACCATGCGAATGAGATCGCGCACGCCGCCAGCGGTGAACCAGACGACGACCACCACGCTAGTGCCAAGAATCAGCCATGTCCACCAGAACCACCATTCACTCCATGCGCTTGCGGTGATTGGATCCTTAGACTCTTCACGCCAGAGCGCGTATGTGGTGCCGACGATAAAGACGCCGGTGAAGAAGAGCGGCCATGCGAGTGTGATCAGCGTGATCACGCGATCGAATCCCTGAAATTGCCGATCGATTCCGAGCTTTTCCAGCAGGGTCTTGGGCGCGTCGTCGATGGATGCATCGCCTTCCATGCGCCAGCGACCACGATTGAGCATTCGATCGAGATTGAAATCGGTGCGCGGTCCCAGCAGACTGACTCCGACATACATCGCACTTGCTGAGACCATGCTGATGAATCCCATCACTTGGCCTGTGAATGTCGTGCGCAACCAGAGCGCAGAGCGCGCAACGGAAACCATCGCGCCGTTCGCCGCGATTGTTTCGTTCAACATCGCTTCCGGCAATTGATGCACGATCACGCCGATCGCCGCCAAAACCATTCCCGTGATCATGGCCGACCAAGCGGCCTGAATCGAGCCGCGTTTCCAGTAGAGGCCGCCGATGATCGCGGCTCCCGCGCCACCGACGAAGACACTTGCTGTGAGCGCGGCGAACATCGCGATGTACTGCGTTGGTTCGTACAACAGCGAGAAGGTGAATGCGAAAATTGCGACTCCAAGCGCGGCGAGCTTCAAGAGAAAAATATGCGTCTTGGGCGCGAATGGTTTACGGCGGAAGGGCAGGATCACATCTTGGATGAAGATCGAACCCCACGAATGCAAATATGCCGAGTCGGTCGAAACAGCCGCGCCCAACATTGCTGCCATAAAAATACCCAGTATTCCAGCTGGAAGCATCAACGCCATCGCCAATGGCGTGCGCATTTCAGCGCGCAACGCATCGTTGGGCAACTGGCTGAGCGCGCTGTGGATCGGCGCGGCGGCTTCTGCATATTCAGGTTGAGTCAAGAACGCTCGGACCGCCAGCGGAATGACAATCGTGACCAACATCAACACGCGATATCGCCATCCATTGAGAATCTGCGCCATCCGCGCTTCATGTGCATTGATGGGAGCGGAGTTGTAACCCTGATCCCCCTGCCAGGCGCGAGCCGCATAAAACAAGATGAATGCGGAGATCGCCCAGTACACGATGCCGAAATTTCCCTCATTCCTAAGATTGAATGGATCAACAAACGAGGTGCCCTCGGGCATCGACAGCATCGCGCTTTGCAACACGGTCCATGGAAATTGGGCCAGCAACCAGAAGCAGATGAAGACGAATGCGCTGAAACAAAAGACTCCCTGCAGAAAGTCGGTCATGATGATCGACACCATTCCGCCCGCGAAAATCATGAAGATGCCCATACTCAGCAGAATCACCATCACGACTGGGAATGTTGCGAACGATTCGCCAGCGATCGTGAAGTGCTCGGGCATTCCACAGAGCGCCATGAAGAAACGCGCCGTCACGCCTGGGAAAATGCCATAATTCACGATGCCGGAAATGAACGCCACGATTCCAGTCATCACTCGAAATCGCTTGGAATATCGCAGTTCGAAAAATTGCGCCAAGGTCATCGCGCGCGTCTCGCGGAACCGATAGATCACCCATCCCGTGATTGCCAACAGAATGAGCGACGGTCCTTCGAAATATCCCCACCAGATCTGGGTGAAACCAACGTCGTAACCCACTTGGAAATACCACACAAGCGTGATGACGCCGACTTGCGCCATGTTGTAAGCGACCGTGACCAAGTATCGCCCCGCACAGCGATCTGCGCTGAGAAATCCAGCCACGCCGCGGGCGAGTCGATTGGCATAGAGCGCCGCTCCAATCAGCACTGCCACGAAGGCGATCACAATTGACCAATCCAGTGCTGATGGAGTCACGATTGCAAGATAGATGCAATGGAGCTGCATGGTTTGGCTGGGAGAGCCAATGCATATTGCAAGTACGCTTGCGAACATGTGGCACTGCTTCAACTTCCTCACACGATCGGCGTGTTGCGCACTGATCTTGGGATGCGCAAGTCAGGAGAACGGCAGACCAATTCCCATCGGCACCTCGATCACAACTTCAGCGTGGGGAATTGCGCTGCCGCAGCGCGATATAGAAGGACAATTGCTCACGCCTGGCCGGCTCGCCACGGTGTATTACTTCGCTGGACCTGACTGCCCGATCAGCCGCGGCTATTCGCCCGATGTTGCTCGAATGTCGACGCGTGACCGAGCTCGAGGCATCGAATGGGTGATGGTTTTTTCTGAAGATGAAATCACTCCTGAGATGATTCGCAAGTTCCAGAGTGATTACTCACTTGCGATACCGTCGGTCATCGATCCTGCCGCGCAACTCGCGTGCAAACTCGGCATCACTGTCATTCCATCGGTCGCAGTTGTCGACGCGCAAGGATTGATGCTCTATCGCGGACGGCTCGACAATCGATACCAAGGTCTTGGAGTCTCGTATGGACCGCCGACAAAACGAAATCTCGACGATGTCGTCAACGCGGTGGCAGCAGGCACGCCGCTTGCTGCCAAGTCGACCCAGGCCGTTGGTTGCGTGCTTCCACCGTGCGGGAAATCTGGGGGGTGAGAGTCTTGAGAATCATGCGAGTCATGCGAGTCATGCGAGTCATAAACAACTCGAACTCATAACCCAATCATGAAACGCGCTCCCCTCTGTATTGGAATTGATGTTGGAACCAGTTCACTCAAGGCGATCGCCATCGACGGCACTGGAGGGGTAGTTGGAACATCGAGTGTGGAATATCAATTCGAGTCTCCACAGCCAGGATGGGCGCAAACGCATCCCGATGTTTGGTGGCATGCGACCTGCGAGGCACTGCGCGCTCTGCTTGCGCAAGACTCAGTCCGCGGCGGCGATATTGTTTCAGTCGGACTTGCCGGGCAGATGCACGGCCTGGTGATCGTCGACAACAACAATCAAGCGATTCGGCCAGCTCTGATGTGGAATGATCAGCGCACGGCCGAAGTTTGCACGCGCGCGCAGCGAGACATCACGGCCGAAAAAGTGTGGGAATTCACGGGAAATCGACTCCTTCCCGGAGTCACCGTGCCGAAATTTCTTTGGCTCAAGCAACACGAACCCCAGACAATTCGCCGCGCCCGCCACATCATGCTGCCGAAAGATTTCATTCGCCTTCGGCTCACCGGCGCGACGCATACCGACATGGCGGATGCATCGGGAACATTGCTGCTCGACTGCCAACATCGTCGGTGGTCGACGCAGATGTGTCAAGCATGCTCGATTGATGTTGGACTCTTGCCAGAACTCTTTGAATCAACGGTGCCAAGTTCGCGCGTGCACGGCGACGGCGCCGCGGCGACTGGACTGCCGATTGGAACCATGGTCGTCGCTGGTGCAGGCGATCAAGCGGCGCAAGCAATTGGAACTGGAATCACAACCGAGGGTTCGATCGCATGCACGATCGGAACAAGCGGCGTGATCATTGCAACGACCAATCGCTGGCGACCCACTCCAGGTGGCGTGCTTCATTCGTTTTGCCATGCCATTGCCAATCGCTGGCTCGTGATGGGAGTCACGCTGAGCGCGGGTGGCAGCCTGCGTTGGTGGCGCGACACGGCGTGCGCCGACTTGATCGAGACCGCGCGAACTCGCCGCGTGGATCCATACGAATTGATGATCGATGAAGCGCGCACAGCACCGCTCGGTTGTGAAGGGGTCACTTTTTTGCCTTATCTCTCGGGAGAACGCGCGCCTCACGCCGATCCATACGCCCGCGGATCGTTCCTTGGAATCTCAAATCGCACGACACGCGCGCACCTGACGCGAGCGATTCTCGAAGGCGTGGCGTGCTCTCTTGGTGAGGTGCTCGACCTTGTGCGCACCACGGGCGCGCAAGTCGACACCGTTCGTCTCTCTGGCGGCGGTGCGCGAAGTGCATTCTGGCGGCAACTCTTGACCGATCGATTCGCGACCTCAACAACAACGGTTGATCAACTCGATGGCGCAGCGCACGGCGCTGCACTTCTCGCCGGAGTCGGCGCAGGAATCTGGCCCGATGTCGACGCAGCCACCGCGCATATTCGCCAAGGTCCTCTCGTCACCATCACTAGCGATGCTGATCGCTTCCCCGCCATCGCCTTGCGTTACGCGGATGCGTACACTTCGCTCGCTCCTTGGTTCACCGCTCACGCACTCGGCGGACGAAACGAGTAATCGCATGGGAAACGCCATCTCGATCTTCATCACGGTTGTCAGCATGGTTGCGATCGCCCTGATTGTCTGGAAGGTTGTCAATCACCGCGAGAGCAAGGACCCGAAGTTTCAACAGAAATTGAAAGACGATGATGAGCGCGCTCGCAAAGGTCGCGCCAGCCGCAGGCAGTGAGTGCGCTGGAATGCGCAATGATTCAAAGCATGGGCAGGCATGGGCAGGCATGGGCAGGCGTGGGCAGGCGTGCCCTGCTGTTGAAGAAAACCGCTAAAACCCGCGCAATCAAGCAATCGCGCTGCGCAAACCACTCATCTTCGACTGCAAGTT
>Ga0209284_10003683_pt1 | contig 18454 bp, 16 predicted proteins | sample FRY03_FD_187211 | JGI IMG/M metagenome (GOLD analysis project Ga0209284, IMG submission 187211) | Freshwater microbial communities from Lake Fryxell liftoff mats and glacier meltwater in Antarctica - FRY-03 (SPAdes) (version 2) | ecosystem: Environmental > Aquatic > Freshwater > Ice > Glacier... | reverse complement strand
GTGCCTGCCGTGCCCGCTACGGTTGCCACCACGGCGTTGGTAGTACCGTCTGCAAAAGAATAGGTAGTTGTCGAAGTGATGTGATCACTCGCCCAGACAACTGCTGTAGACGTTGCTGTATTTGTGACCGTTGATCCATTGGAATACGTAACTGTTTGCGTACCCGCTACATATGTCCTAGAGGAAACAATTACTCCCCCCCCCGCGCATCCAGACAGCAGCATAAGCAAAAAAAGGGGGAAAATCGTGACGTAATAGATGCGCTTCATTTAAGGTGCTCCGAATTTTGATCGATCCATTAAAAATTAAGTAACATTTTTACGCTTAAATTTTCATAATGTCAAGATCTTGCCCCGATCTTAGTCAATTCCAACAGTTGTAGGAAGACGTGATGATAGTAGAAAGCTCTAATTCCTCCAACTAGGGGAGGAGCTTTGGACGCAGGAGTAGCTTTTGGGAGGGTGTTGCGCCGTTTGCGTGAAGCAACAGGCTTGACGCAGGAACAGCTTGGCTTTGAGGCCGATTTGCGCCGAACTTACATCAGCATTCTTGAACTCGGTCAGCAGCAGCCATCGCTGACGACGATCCTAAAACTCGCGCAGGCGTTGAAATGCCCCGCAGGAAAAATGCTTGCTCAGGTTGAGCTGGAGATTAGTCAAGCGCCCGCCGCCAATTCCGCAAGCTGACACCGGAAAATCGCCGTGGCACTACTGCGCGCCCTTGACCGCACCCAAGGCGGGAAATAAACAAGGGCTGCTTTTGTCTACCGACGAGCGATCTTCCCAAGCGGTGGAAAACGGGCTGAACCAATCTCACGCCGGCTTCAGCCATTCTCGATCACCAGCACGGGCTTCGTGCCGGTGAAGTCTTTAATGATGACGAGCGGGAGGGTCACGGCTTCGCGCTTCTCGACCAGCAGTCCGTTGAGCTTGGCGCGCAACTGAACAGCCGCCACCATAGCGCCGCCGTTCTCTTTGGCCTTGGCTACCTGGAATGCCTCGGCGGCCTCCAGCATGGCCTGCTCAAGCCCATATTGCATCTTTACGATGACAGGCGCACGTAGTTCTACAACCCTTGCGGAAACCTTGGGGTTTGCCATCAGCCTAGACGCTTCTTCCTGGATCGTCTCTGCCTTCATCTTGCCGGCGCTGAATGCCGCACGGTAAGCGTCGGCCTGGCTCATGCCAGACACAACGGCGTGGCAAAACGATTCTTGTTTTGATGTCAGCGGCATGATTCACTCTCCTTGAATGGACTTTTGTGCTGCAAGCCTGGCGCGGAGGAGCTGTACTCTGGCCTTGCCCCCTGTTTCTTGTAGGCTCATCTCGTTCTCCCTGTTGGTCATTGCAATGTCCCCGCGTCGTGTGCTTCTCAATCAGTTCTAGCAACCCCATGCCGCCTTTACCGCCTTTTACAAGGTCAACTAGAAGAACTGTCAGAGCTACAAGGAAGCCTCCTTGATCTTATTGGTTTCAAGTCCAGCGTCTTCCCATGTTTGTCCAGCACCGATCTCAACAAGCCCCCGCGTCGCCCCATTAGGGAAAACTGTCTGGAAGCCATGCAGGAATCCGTCACGCAGCATAAAGGCCGCGGTCGTCACTTGGTCGTCACGCGCAACAAGACATAATTCGTCATAGACGTGATGGCTGATGCGGATACTTCCGTCAATCGGAAGGTGCTTATCAATGTAAATAATCGCAAGTGCCAATACCTCCCATGCTCCGCTCTGAATTGGAAAATTCATGGCGTGTGTGTAAACGTGCTGGTCGTAATGTCGGGTTAACTTTATATACGGGCTTTCTGAATAACCCAGAGAGTTGGTAGCATCCACGATTTCCCGCTGCCACTCAGTGAGTCGCTGGTATTTACTGTGGAAGAATGCTTTCGCTTCCTGCGCATCAGCCATACTCATATCAATACCGTAACTGCTGACTGCTTGCTGGCGCAAGGTGGGTGCCCCAGCACCAAAAATAAGTCCAAAGTTAATTGCTTTTGCTGCTTGCCGCTCATTCTTTGTGATGTCGTCTGGATGCTTGTTCGCACGTTCGGCAGCCACCTCACGATGAAGGTCAAGGCCATTTGCATAGGCGTTATTGATGGCAGGATCGCCACTAATCAGTCCGGCCACGCGCAGTTCAATCTGGCTCAGATCACCTGTGACGAACTTGTGCCCCTCGGGAGCGAGGTACAGATGCTTAAAGCCGGATCGTGGTTGGTTCTGGATGTTTGGGCTGCTGCAGCCAAAACGACCCGTTACACCTCCTGCAGTACGATAATTTGGATAAAGATGGCCATCAATGGCCAAGGAAGTCAGCTTCAGGCCAAAGTTTGATAGTCGTGTTGACACTTGCCCCCATCGTGCCAGAGGCACGGCACCAGGGACGTGCTGTGCCTGATCGAGAGCATCAGATGCAACGCTCAAATTACCTGTTTTGGTAAGTGGCCAATCCTCCATCTCTTCCTCACTTAAGCGCTCACGCAGCCATACCTGTTTCTGTTTCATGGAATCTGGATTTTTAAGACCCAATTCGGCTAATTCCTGCCGTGTCGTTTTCTTCTCACGCTCCCATTCTGCGACCACATGGGCGTGACTTGCAGCATCAAACTTAAGCCCTGCTTGGCGTATGACGGGGTAGGTCAACGCGTTCAGGAAGTGGTAGGCTTCTTTGTACTTTGGTTCACTCCTTTCAAATTGCTTTACAGACTGTTGCCAGAGTAATTTCGCAGCGACCGCATCCGCCGCAGCGTAATGTATCTGTTCGATGAGTAAGTCTGGGCGCGACCAGTCGCTGGTTTGCAACGCCTTGGGCATCTTTAATTCAAGATGCTCGGCTACAAGTTCAGAAAGCTTTCGGTTCTTACCCGAAAAAACTCGGTCGGCAAGCATCGTGCACTGTATATCCAATTCTTCCTTGAAATGGTGCCAAAAATGACTGCGCTCAAACGTTGCGCTGTGTGCGACGTAGTGTCCTTCTGACAAACATTTCAGCCATTTGTGGCCTGCTGCAAAACAGTCAATAACAAATACGCCGGTCGCATTGCTTTGGTAGAGCTGCACCAAGCGAATGCGGCTAATCTTGGGATGCAGACCAGCCTGAGGGTGTTCTGCATACCCCGCAGCCTTGGCAGTTTCGATGTCAATGCCAATCACATCACCAGATTTCTTTAGCCATTCAATCGTTTCAACAGCCTCGTTTTCATTGCGGATTACCGTGATATTGCCTGCATGTTTCCGCAGCCACGTTTCCAAGTCAGGTGATTTATGTTGGGCAGCCTTTAGTGCATCCAAAATAGCGGGTTTGTTATCGCGGAGCGTCGGCAGCCATTTATCAACTGCCGACTGATCACCGGTCACCTTGATCGTGCCCGTTGGTGAGAGCGAGAGAATCACGCCTTCCGCTGCAACCTGTGCGATCAATTCATTGGTCTTCATATTTCCACCTCAACGTCTTTGTTCGGTGTGGGCGTGACAGTTTCCGTGATCGACCCGGCAGAAGGCGGGAAAGGCGGTAAAGGCGGTGTATTCACCACAACCACACACCAAGCAGGGCGTCCGTCGGCTGCGGCTTTCTGAAACTCGAAGCCATTAACAACCCTGTTGGCATTTCTCTTCAGGATCCAACCGAACTTCGATGAATTAATTTCCCCCCTCTCCTCGACCGGAAATTCACGAATTGCATCAAGCAGATTCGTATTTCCACTCAGAGCGGCCTTGACCACCTTGCGCACCGTCGTGGGATTGGCAGCGAATGCCTTAATCCACTCCTTCATTAACCCCCCGAGTGCATCACCGTCGGGGTCGTGCTTGACCTGTTCTAGCAGCGCCGTTGCAGGGTCAGGTTGCCCCAGCCACATCAACGGATACCTGCAATATTCCGTCCATGCACCACCAAAGGTAACGATGCTTTTAATGGCAGCACGCGGCGAACCAGCATGGCGCCAGGCCAGGATGATGGTCAGCACCGCAGCCACATAACGCCCGCGATTCTTGCGTACCTTGTCAACGGGGTACCCCTTGTAAGTCATCGTGGCCGGTGTCGCACAACGTGGATCGATGTGGATGGTCAGCACCCGCCGCAACAGATCGCGGATCGGGCCGACGTTATTGCCTGATCCGAGAAACAAGGTGCGCGTGCTGACCGTCGCCGTCTTACTCACGCCCAGAATACGGTCAGTAATCTTCTCGGCGGTCAGCATCCGCTTAATCGTTCCGTGCGGTATCCAGTCTGTGTCCATGTCGTCGAACTCGATCACTGCAGGGCTGGTCAACAACAACGCCAGAATCACCTTGGTCGCCTCCTCTGACGTGGTGGGATAGCTCACCTTGGCATTACCGCCGGGGCCACCGAATGCACCAATCAGCTCGCACAGATAAGTTTTTCCGCTGCCAAACACGGGCGCTTTGGCGTGATACGCGGGTGCGTAATCGAGTGACGATCTCACCACGGCGGTGAAGATGGCCGAAAGTGCGGCGGCCTTATCGGTGAGTGCGACAAAATGAAACTCGATGAGCAACTCTTCCAACAGTGCCAGAGCCGCCCGTGCAGCTTCAGGTGTGGGCTCAGGGGTGACAAATTGACGCGGGTCGAACACCCCGTAGCGTTGCGAGGTTTTGTCGTAACCTGGCTGCGTAATCAGCCTTCCGTCGGACTCACGGAAATAAGGCTGCCGCACCACACCAGCGAGAGGTGGTAAATGACGAAAAATCTGGGCGTCGTAAAGAATGGCGACGTGCCGCGTGGGCGGATCACAGCGCACCCAGTCTTCGGCACGGCCATCGTATTTTTCCCAGGATGCCGCGACCGATAATTCACGTGTCAGCGCTGGCGCGCTGGTCGGCACAATAGAAGGGTCGCCCGAAGTCGGATCTGTCGAAACCGAAACGATCAAGCCGCCCGCTTGATAATGCCGCCCTCGACCGGCCAACTCTTTCTCCGCCGCATCCACCACACGATCCAAATCACCGGCAATCACTCGAATGGTCGGCTTATGCCGTGCCTCAGCACTGCGCACACCAAGAAATTCCAACAACTGACGGATGCGGTACTTGGCGCCGTGAGAGTGCTTACAGCAAAAACCGCCCAATGGATAAAACTCGTCGGGCTCAAAATAAGCAGCACCTGTATCCAGCCCGTCAGTATGCTCATGGCACCACGGACAAGTGACATCATGTTTCCCCGAACCCAGCGGCGTCTTGTACAGCCCGCGTGCCTTGAGCGCACAAACCACCGGGTTTTCTGCCGCCTTCGGCGTCAATACATCGTCTGCTTCATTGCTTGGATTGCGCGGGTTATCCCCAGCGGGTTTGGCTTCCTTCTTTGGTCGCCCAGCCGGTGCCAATTCCAATTGCAGGCCATCCACAATCTCTTGCGGCGTGTAGCGCTTGTCAGACCGCCATCCGACCAGTCGGCAGCGAAACGGCGCACCGGCCTCGTCAGCATGTTCGGGCTTGCCATTGATAGCCACTGGTAGGCGCGCCCAGCGGCTCAATGGCCCGTTAGCACCCGCATCGCACAGCCCCGCGTCAATAATCGCCGTGAGTAATCGAACTGCTACATCCTTGTCGGTGATTGGGTCAGCAAGAATGATTCCGCCTTGATAATTACCGGGGCTAGTTTCGATCAGCCAAGACAATTCAAAACCGGCCAGTCGCTCCTTTGGAGCCTTGGTGCCAAGATCATCCAGCATCAAAAAATGACAGGCGGCAAACGAATCCTTGCGCGCCTTGAACGAACCATCCTCGCCGGGATAAAAACTCGAACATCCCACGTAGTTGTTATGTTCAGCAGAAAGATTTTCGATGACTGCATTGGCACGTCTTGCAGGCCATCCGCCCACGTATGGATCGCCCGCCTTGGAACATGCCGCAGCAAATGCGCCCTCGGGCACAGACGGAAACACCGCCGCCACAAAATCGGCATTCGTCACCCTTAAAACACCGCCTTCACCGCCTTTACCGGCTTCATCCCGATCGGTGTCGGAAACTGTCGCCCCCACCAGCGTGTCGATTTCTGGCTCGGGCTCCCCAGCCAGGTGCGTGTGGGTGGGGTTGTTTGCTGGGGTTGCAGCATCATTTGCAACCGAAGTGGCCGGGTCAGGCTGTGCAGGCTCAGTTTGTCCGGTACTGACGGGGGACTCAGCATCTAATTGGCCTGCACCCGCTGCCGCAGCATCCTCAGCCCTCTTTGCCTTTTGCCCGACATTCTGCATGGACTTCAACAACCTGGCGAATTCCTTTCGTTCTTCTTCTGATCGCGCCGTGCGTTCGATACTGCACCATGTTTCAGCACAGCCTTCTCGCCAGTAGCCAAACTGCCCCATAGGCATGTTGCCACCGTGGTAGATGTACCAGCCAGGCTTACCGTTGGTTGCGAATCCGTGAATTTTTCCATCGGCAATGATGGTGTCCGGCGGTGTCAGCCCTGCTGCTGCGATGGCCGCTTGAAACGCTTGCTCTGGGGTGTAAACGTGGATCATCATGATGCCGCTCCCTTGGTGCTCGACAAAGCTTCCGTTTGAGACGGGGCCTTACGCAGCAAAGAGGGAATCACGCGAAGGTGACGGGGGTTGTCGGCGCCTTGGGATTTGGCTTTCTTGGTGGTAGCGGCGATAATCGAGTCACCTGTCGAGGTGACGCTCAATTTTGCTTTTGTGGAGTTGGGCGTATTCATTTATGCCGCCGCCTGTTGTGCGGCGACGAACGCCTCTACCTGAGCGGCATCGAATACGGTCGTGCCTGCGCCTAGCTTGAACGGCTTTGGGAATTTGCCCTCTCGAACCCAGCGCCAGATGGTTGCAGGGCTTACCGGTAGCAGGCCTGGTTTGTCTTTTGTGCTTGCAAGTTGTGCAAGTCGGATAACGCGAAGTGACATAAATTGACTCCAAATAAGCAGCAGTGCACTGCTCTCTGGGATCCACTTTATGAGTGTTGCAGACGCATTTCCAGCGTTTACAGCCCTACGCGCTCTCTCGCGCTTTCATGCGCTTTCTGGCGTCTTCGTCAGCCATTGACGGCGTTGTTTTTTTGGTTTCTAAGGCGGTCGCGTAGGTTTTTTAATGTGAAAAATTGCACCTTATTTGCGCCATCCAACCATCTCAGACCTTCGTCTGTAACCTCATGAAGCGGTGTCGTTTTTTTCTCAGTCATCTTCACCAGCTCCCCCCACACAGCAGGCGCATTAAAAGGTTCTCCACACGTCTTCTGCGCATCCTCAATACGTGATGCAAGGAGGTCTTGGTACTTGGCTCTTTTGGGCCTAGTCTCGGTATGGAGTTGGATGCCGGTCTTTGGTGCTACCCCCGGGGCACCATTGCTCACCAGTGCCACCTCGGCAACAGTGCCCCCTGTCGCTGGCGCGGGTGTCTCCACGGGCGCGGTCGGCTTTCTGGCGACCGGAAGGGTTGCATCATCGACACCGTACTTTGCTGCGAATGCGTCGGCATCGTACCTAAAACCTTTCAACCACACGACTACATCACGGACATCGACGTACACTTTCCCGTTCGAAAATTCAGTGTCAAGTTGCCGTCGGAACAACGCTCGGCCTTCGTTGCTATTTGGGAAGATGCTTTCATTACCGTTTCTTTTCCGGCATGGCAGTACTCCCGTTCCTAAGCCACGGCGTACCTTGTCTATCCATTCCAGTTGCTCGGAATATTCCCCGCCCTTTGTGCTGCTCTTTGGGTCATTGGGGTACAGACTTAGTAAATCACCCATCAAGTCATCTGTTGCGAGTAATGTCATCATCGCACCCCTTCAAGGTGTCGCTTCAATAAGGAGCCCCAGCAGGCAGGTGAAGGCTCATGCTTTTCGGACGGATTGCGGCCCGTCCTAGCTGGGGCAAAACGACTATGCAGTCTTGAACTTGATCACGTTGTCGCCAACTGCTGGCGCTATATTGATGAACTTGGCCCAGTCGCGCATGAGCCTGGTACGTTTTTCGATCAGGTCACCCCGACGATAGGCCGCTTCCACCTTGTCGCCAATAGCATGGGCCAGCGCCATCTCGCATACATCACGGGGGTAGTTGGTGCGCTCACTGGCCCAGTCCCTAAAGGTCGAGCGAAAACCATGAGGTGTTACCTGCCCAGTCCTACCCATGCGCCGGATGACAGCGGTCAAGGTCATATCTGACAGCGCCGTGCCCTTGTTGTTCGGGAATAGCAGATCAGTGCCAGCGATGTGCACCAACCCGTTGAGCAGCTTGATTGCTTCGTCGGATAGTGGCACCTTGTGCTCACGCTTCATCTTCATCCTGCTGGCTGGAATCTTCCAAGTCTTTTCAACCAGATCAATTTCATTCCAGCTTGCGCCGCGTACTTCGCCGGATCGTGCAGCCGTGAGGATGGCGAACTGTAGGGCCAACGCCCCCATGCCTTCCTGCTGCTGTAGGTCAATCCAGAACGCGCCAATATCGACATAGGGTAGGGCGGCAAGGTGTTCGATGTTCTTGATCTTGCTGGGCATGGCAAGCAGCTTGTCGAGGTGGCCTTTCCAGCGTGCCGGGTTGTCACCTTCCCGATACCCGCGAACTGTTGCCCAATCCAGAACCGACTCGATGCGTCCACGCAATCGGGTGGCCGTTTCCGTCTTTGTCGTCCACAGTGGCTCCAGAATTCGCAACACGTGCGTTTGAACAACATCACGCACCAGCAGCTTGCCGACTACGGGGTAGGCGTAGGTGTCAAGGGTGTTACGCCATTGCTGGCCGTGTTTTGCATTGGCCCACTCAGCTTCTTTCACTGCGATGTAAGCCAAGGCGCATTGCTCGAACGTCATGGCGCTGGCTCTGGATGCAGCAAGGGCGCTTCTGGCCGCGCGGCCTTCCTCGATAGGGTCGATGCCATTGCGGATTTTGTCGCGGGCGATTCGGGCGGCATCCCGTGCGCCAGCCAGTGTTACGTCGGGATAACCACCCAAGCCCATGTCGCGACGTTTGCCACCAACCATGACGCGCAGGATCCATGTTCGCGCTCCTGATTCGAGTCCCTGTATTGCCAGCCCATCGACACCGCCGACGAAATGCATTCCGGCTGTCTTGATCTTCGACACGGCCAGCGCCCCCAGTTCCTTCGCTTTTCTACTCATGATTCTGCACCCCTCAATACACCCATCAATTAACTTACGACTTGATGATATGCGATGCGACGGTCTGAATCAAGTTATTTCAACTTTACCAATGAAAACAGGTGCTTTGTGCGACGGTGTGATACAGCCTGAGTTCGACGGAGCGCGGACGTCCGCTCCGCCAAAGATGCGTTTTAGACTGTTTTTTGCAGTCCAAAACACACCCCTAAAAGCCCCGTTCTACGGGGCTTTTTTGTTTTCTAACGTTCAACGATGGGTATTGCCAGCTGGACACCCCGGGCAGTGCACTTCATTCCGAAAAACTGAATTTATAGAAGCGCCCTTAAATAGGCGAAAATATAAGGCTTGCCGGGTTATTTTTTAATCACTCGCTCGCTCGCTTATCTTGCGTATTTTTCATTCTGATTTTTCCTTCATGTTCAATTCATCCAAACCCGTTGCTCCAGTCGTCGCCAAGTCATCTGCCAAAGTAGCAGATATTCATCCCCTTGACGGCCTGACGGGTGGCGCATTTTCAGCCCCTACATCGGGCGAGCGTGCCGCGCGTATTCGCCAGTGGCTGACCACCGAACCAAGCGTCGAGCAAATGGCCGAGGTGTATAAAGACCTCGCCAACCGCGACAAGGGCGCTGCCAAGCCGCTTAAAGAAAAGCTGGACGAAGTCAAGCGCAGCAAGGGACAAGAAGTTGTTGCTGCCGAGTGGGCCGCCAAAGCGCAAGGCCTGCTGGCAACCGGCAAACTCAATCTGGCGGATGCACTGGCCTGGCAACGCGATGCCGCCAAAGCTGGCGCGCCACTGTCGAAAGAACCATTGGCTAGCCTCAAAGTGCAACTCGCCGAGCGCGTTAAAACCATTGAAGACCTGCAGCACCGCACCCAAGTGCAGCGCGAAGCCGCCGTGCTGATTGCGCAGCGCATCGAGGTGCTGTCCATCAAGCCGTGGGTTGACGCAAAAACGGTACTCGAAGCATTGCAGGCCGACGTAGCCCATTGGCAATCGCAGGCCAATGACATTGCGCTTGACGCAAATTGGGCCAGCGTTGACGCTAAATTTCCGCCACTGCTGGACGCATCACGCGGCCAGTTGCTCGCCGTTTGGGAAGCCTTTCAGGGCGCGATTGCAATTGCCGTTAAAGCCTTTGATGACAGCGCCGCGCCTTTGCCTGCCGTGCCGGTGTGGGCTGCCGAGCTGCGCGCCACGCGTGGCCAGGCACCCGTCGCATCGGTTGATGGTGCGCGCCCACCAAAAGCAAAAATTGACCCTGCCGTGCTCAAAGACATGCGCGAAAAATCAAGCGCCATCGTGCAGGCCGCGCTTGCCAAACTGGTGCACGAAGTGGGCGAAGGCCACGGCAAGGCTACGCCCAAAGTTGCCGCCGATTTGCGTCAGGCCTTGAAAGAAAACATTCGAAATATCGACGGCAAGCTGGAAGCCGCTGCCCACGCCGCACTCACGGCCGCAGGCGAACTTGAAGGCTGGCAGCGCTGGCGTGCTGACCAGATCCGTGAAGAGCTGCTGGTCAAGGCTGAAGGCCTGGTTGTCAAGCCACTCGGTGGCCGCAAGCAGCAAGACAGCCTGCGCGTGATGCGTGACCAATGGAAAACATCCGACCAGGGCGGCACGCCCAACCACGCGCTGTGGAAGCGTTTTGACGATGCCTGTAACGAAGCCCACAAGGTTGTTGAAGCGTGGTTAGAGGTTGTCAAAGAGCAACTTGAGGCCACCAAGGCTGAGCGCAAACTGCTGATTGACGAAGTGCAGGCCTGGGCTGATGCCAACCAGGTCAACACTGATTGGAAAGCGCAAATCCGCAGCCTGAATGGTTTTGTAGATAAATGGCGTGAGGCCGGGCACCTGAGTGAGAAAGCTTTTCTAGAGGTCCAGCCGCAGTGGAAGGCCGCGATGGACGCTGCCGACACGCCGCTTAAAACCGCACGCGCTGAAAGCCTGGCGCGCCGCAAGGCCATGATTGAAGAAGCCCAGGCGCTGGGCGCTGAGGCGATGCTACGCATGGATGCCGTCAAGTCGCTCCAGCAGCGCTGGCAACATGAGGCGCAGGGCGTACCCATCGAGCGCAAGCAAGAGCAAAAAATGTGGGACGCTTTCCGCAAACCGATTGACGATGCCTTCCAGCGCAAGACAGCAGAACGTGAAAAAGCCGCCACAGCACTGGGCGAGTTTGACCGCATGGTGGTCGATGCATCTAAAGCCGTTGCAGCTGCGACGGCCAGCGGTGATGTGGCGCAAATTCATGCAGCCGCCAAAGCGCTTGAAGCCATCGTGCGTGGGCAGGTGCCCGCGCCAGCACCAGTTGTTGCTGCACCAGTTACTGCACCTGTAGCCCCATCAGAATCGGCGCAAGAAGCTACTGAAACCATAGCAGAGCAAACACCGGTAACAGAGGTGCCGGCAACACAAACGCTTGCTGAGGCAGAGCAAGTTGCTGAGACAGAGTTTGCAGATGCAGGCGAGAGTGCAACGGCTCCGGCAGAGTTAGTACCTGCCGAAACAGTCGCAGTAGTCGCACCCGCACCTGTACCTGAACCGAAGAAGGCCCCAGCAAAACCCATACTCGCCATGCGTGGCGATGACCGGCCCGGTGCGCGTAAAGCGGAAGCTCCCCGTGACAGCCGTGGCGGCAAGTTTGGTGACCGCAAAGATTCACGCAGTGGTGGCCCCGGCAGCAAGCTAGGTGGCCCGCGTCAGAGCACTGACAACAAGTTTGAGCCGTACCGTGCCGAGCGCCCAGAGCGTAGTGAGCGTTTCAGCGAGCGTCCAGCGTTTGAAGAGCGCGGCCCACGCCTTGGCGATGCCGCCTTCCGCGCCCAGCGCGAAGCCTTTGATGCCGCCAACATGGCCCTTAAAAAGCTCGCCATGCAAGCCCACGGCGAGGTGCTTACCAACCTGCTCAGCGCATGGGAAAAGCGCGATGCAGCGCAACTGCCCAGCGTACATGACTTGGGCAAAGCCATCACGCCAGCCGTGCACGGTAGCTGGGAAAAAGCTGTCAGCAGCGCATCGGGCAAAGACGCATCTGAATCACTGCTGCGCCTGGAAATGGCTGCCGAATTGCCAACCCCCGCAGAGCACATCAGCGCGCGTCGCATGTTGCAGTTGCAACTGCTGACCAAGCGCAATGCGCCAGCGCCGATTGAAACTTGGGGTGAAGACACTGCTAAAGTATTGGCCGGTGACTTTGAAGGCAGCAACGCTCGCCGCGTGCAAAACGCGCTGAAGGTTTTGCTGAAACGCTAACGGACAGCAGCTACTGCAGAGTTATTGGCGTCTGACCCCAATAACTCTGTGCACCATCGGGCAAGTGCCAGCCGAGGCCCTAAAAGTCGGCTTTTCGTAGATAAAAACCATCAAAAAGCAGCGTCAAATCTGAAAACGCATGTTTAAACTGCTCGCGGTTGACAAAGTAGGCTTCTGACGCAACTGCAAAAAACTCTGCCGGTGATGTTGCGCCGTAGGCATCTAGCCAGGGCGGCTCACCACCAAAACGCTCGGCCATGGCGAGTTTTTCTTTAAACGCTGCATAGGCCGCTTGCATGGTGACTTGCCAGTGCGCTTGGGCGGCGCGTGAGGGCAGGGGCGGGCAGCCGTTGGCGCTGCCGCCAGCCGAGCTGTGCATGTCTAGCTTGTGGACAAACTCATGGATGACGACGTTGTAGCCTCTGGCCATTGAATCGGCTAACGCGTCTGATGTGCCTGACGCAGCCACGTCCTGCCAGCTCAAGGTGACGGGGCCACCTTCCATGGCCTCGCCTGCCAGCACTTCGCTGTAGCCGTGCACCACGCCTGCTGCATCGCGCGCTTCGCGGCGTGCCAGCATGGGGCCAGGGTGCAGCACGATGCCCTTGAACTCGTCGTAATAGCGGATGCCCAGGTGCAGCACGGGCAGGCAGGCTTGCGCTGCAATCGCCAGTGCCATGCGGTCTGTCACCACCAGCTGGTGTGCGCCGCTGAATTCTTTGCTGGCTAAAAACTGGCTGCTCAAGTGTTTGAGTTGCAGTTGATCTGGCTCTGAAAGGCGGGTCAGAAATGGGTAGCTGGCCAGCGTTTGTTGCCACAGTGCCTCGGGGATGGGGCGCTGTGGTGCTGTGAATCGCCGAAGCAATTTAGCCAAACCGTTCAGCATGGCGGCGGCTACTGCAAGGCTATGCGCTGCAAGCCGAACACGCCCAAGCTCAGGCGCAGCACCTCGGCGCGAGGGGGTGTGGCGCTGGCGTCCCAGTCACTGAGCACGATGCGTTGATGCGCGGCATCTAACTGATGGGTTGCGGGCTTGTGGGTGTGGCCGTGTATCAGCGTCTTGGCGTTGGCCGCCTGCAGCCATTGCAGTGCGGCGCTCGCATCTACATCTGCGTAGTCAGTCCTGACAAGTTTTTTGGCTTCGCTTTGCTGGCGCAGGCCGCGCGCAATCGCCTGGCGCTCGGCGAGTGGCTTGGCCAGAAAAGCCTGTTGCCATTCGGCTGAGCGCACCTGCTGGCGAAACTGCATGTAGTCGACATCGTCCAAGCACAGCGCGTCGCCGTGCGAGAGCAGGTAACGCTGGCTTGAGGATGACGGAAAAACCAGCAGCGTCGGATCAGTCAGCAAAGTCATGTTGCACAAGTCTGCCAGATGCTGGCCGACCAGAAAGTCGCGGTTGCCATGCATGAAAAACAGGGGCAATCGGATGCCTGCTTGGCCCAGTACTTGTGCGCACTGGTCTTCAAAGCTTGCGGCAGTACTAGCCAAGTTATAACTCAGCGCATCGTCACCGACCCAAACCTCAAACAAGTCGCCGAGTATGAAAACCGCATCTGCCGGTGTGCTTTGCAGGTAGTGCTGCCAGGCCGCAAACGTAGCCGGCTCGCTGGCGTGCAGATGCAGGTCTGAAATGAAATCGACCGTGCGCCAGTCGGGCGGAGCGGTCAGCTCTGCCACGCTTACAGCGCCACAGCTTTTTCGATGATCACATCAGCCTGCGGCACGTCGCTGTGGCCGCCCTTGTTGCCGGTTTTGACGGCTTCAATTTGGTCAACCACGTCGATCCCTGACACCACCTTGCCAAACACCGCATAGCCCCAGCCGGAGCCGCTGGGTGCGGTGTGGTTGAGGAAGTTGTTGTTCGATGCGTTGATGAAAAACTGCGAGCTGGCTGAGTGCGGTGCGTTGGTGCGGGCCATGGCCACGGTGTACTTGTCGTTTTTCAGGCCGTTGGTGGCTTCGTTTTCAATTTCGCCATCAGTCGGCTTTTGTTTCATGCCGACTTCAAAGCCGCCACCCTGCACCATGAAGCCGGGAATCACTCGGTGAAACACGGTGTTGCTGTAGTGGCCCTTGCCCACGTAGCTTAAAAAATTGGCGACGGTTTTCGGAGCTTTGGCAGCATCCAGTTCCAGCGTGATCACGCCGTGGTCTTTGATGTGGAGTTCTACTTTTGGATTGCTCATGACTTTTCCTGGAGAGGGTTATTTCGCCAAAGTGGCGGAGGTGATGACGATGGGGTTGACGGGTACGTTTTGGAACTGCCCTTTGTTGCCAGTCGCTGTAAGGCGAATTTTATCAACCGTCTCCATGCCCGAGACGATTTTTCCGAAGGCTGCATAACCATAGCCATCGGGACTTGGCGCGTTCAGCATTGCGTTGTCTTTTACGTTGATGAAGAATTGGGCTGTGGCTGAATTCGGATTGGACGTGCGGGCCATGGCGATGCTGCCACGGTCGTTTTTGAGTCCATTGCCAGCTTCCAATGGTATTGGTGCGCGCATTGTTTTTTCTCTCATGTCGGCTGCAAAACCACCGCCTTGAACCATGAACCCGTCAATCACGCGGTGAAATATCGTGCCATCGTAGTGCTTGTCTTTAACGTACTGTAGAAAATTTTCAACAGTTTTTGGAGCCTTGTCGGGATAGACCTCGACTACGAAATTGCCCTCACTGGTAACGAACTTGACCTGCGGTGACTTTTGCGCGAACGTGGCTACCGACAGCAAACTGAATGCAAGACCAACGCTAGCCATTAGAGCGCGGCGAGATAAAACTGTGAATATCATCCAATAATTCCTATGCGGTTGAGGTTGCCGCTCGATTTGGCGGTGTACCAGGCTTTCAAGGTGTTTTCAAAAGGCTTGCTGCCGGTGCTGCGGAAACCTCGCCTGATGCTTGCGCGGCGGTGCTTGGCCGCGGGCCTTTGGTCGCTGGCGTAAACAGGCTACGAATCAGAGCCAGCTTGGGGCTCAAGCCAGTGTTGCCGCTGTCAAGTTGTAGGGCTTTGCTATAAGCCTGGCTGGCCAGCTTGGCGTACACGTCGCCCAGGTTTTCATGCGCCGTGGCGTAGCTGGGGTTGGTACGAATGGCCATCTCTAACTCGGCGCGCGCCTTGTCGAACTGGTTTTGACCTGCGTACAGAACGGCCAGGTTGTTATAGGGTTCGGGCAGTTCCGGGTAGTCTTGCGTGATCTGGGTATAGGTTGCAATCGCGTCGGCCGGTTTGCCGGCTTCGGTTTGAATCACGCCCTTGATAAAGCGCATTTGCGGGTCGCGTGGTTTGCCGGCCAGGTATTGATCGGCTTTGGCGAGGGCTTCGGCGAGCTTGCCGGATTTGATCAAGGCGTTGACATCGCTGTAGTCATCGGCATATGCCAGATTGACAAAAGAGACGGAAAGCGTAGCCGCCAGAAAAAGTATTCGCAGGGCGCTGTGAAAATCGGCGAGAGAGCCAGCGTGTGGTGTTTGTTTTGAATGAAATGCTGGCTTGAACATAGAATCTCTGCAATTTTTACTGCTTTTAGGGTGGCAAGCACTCTGGATATACTGGTGGATTGTAGCTGAGGGGTGTTACTCATTTGCGCCCCAATAACGAGCTACATGAGCACTCTTTTGAGCCCTCTTTTTGGCAGCACGCTGCAACCTACGCCACGACTCCACACCCATTCATGAGCCTTCGGATTTACAACACGCTACTGCGTGACATGCAGGATTTTTTGCCCTTGATTCCCGGTCAAGCTCGCATGTATGTGTGCGGCATGACGGTATATGACCTGTGCCATCTGGGTCACGCGCGGTCAATGGTGGCTTTTGATGTGGTGCAGCGCTGGCTGAAGGCCAGTGGCCTGAAGGTCACCTATGTGCGTAATGTCACTGATATTGACGACAAAATCATCAAACGCGCCGTTGAAAACGGTGAAACCATGCGCGCCCTGACTGATCGCATGGTGCAAGCCCTACATCAGGATGCCGATGCCCTGGGCATAGAGCGGCCGACCCATGAGCCGCGCGCCACCGACTATGTGCCGCAAATGTTGAGCCTGATTTCGACCCTCGAAAAGAAGGGTCTGGCCTATCAGGCGCAGTCGCAATCTGCAACCGACGTGGGCGCAGGCGACGTGAATTATTCAGTGCGCAAATTTGACGGCTACGGCAAGCTGTCAGGTAAATCGCTGGACGAGTTGCGTGCCGGTGAGCGGGTTGATGTGCTTGATGGCAAAGACGACCCGCTGGATTTTGTACTCTGGAAGAGCGCCAAACCGGCCGAGCCAGACGATGCCAAATGGCCCAGCGCCTATGGCCCCGGCAGGCCTGGCTGGCACATCGAATGCTCGGCCATGGCCTGCGCTTTGCTGGGCGAGTCGTTTGACATCCACGGCGGCGGCGCTGACTTGCAGTTTCCGCACCATGAAAACGAAATCGCGCAGTCTGAAGGCGCGTTTGGCAAACCACTGGCCAGCATCTGGATGCACAACGGTTTTGTGCGGCTGGACAACGAAAAGATGTCCAAGTCGCTGGGCAACTTTTTCACGATTCGTGAAATCCTGGCCAAGTACGATGCCGAGACAGTGCGCTTTTTCATCATTCGCGCGCACTACCGCAGCCCACTGAATTACAGCGATGCGCATCTGGACGATGCCAGGGCAGCGCTTAAAAGGCTGTACACCACGCTGCATTCCGTTCGTCCTGGGTCTGTCGAAGGGGCTGCGCCGGTAGAGATCGACTGGGTTCAGCCATTTGCCTTACGCTTCAAGACCGCCATGGACGAAGACTTTGGCACGCCCGAAGCGATGGCCGTGCTGTTTGATCTGGCTGGCGAAGTCAACAAAACCGGCTCAGTTGAGTCGGCTGGTCTGCTTAAAAGCTTGGGCGCTTGCCTCGGCTTGCTGCAGGGCGAGCCGGGCGATTACCTGCAAGCGGGCGCAACACTGAGCGATGCCAGCATTCAAGCCCTGATTGCGCAGCGCGCAGCCGCCAAAGCGGGCAAAGACTTCGCTGCTGCCGACCGCATCCGTCATGACCTGCTGGCACAAGGTGTTGTGCTGAAAGATTCGCCAACGGGCACCACCTGGGAGGTAAAAACATGATTTTTACGGCATATTTCAGACTGAAACAACCTGTTTTCGGGCGTGAACAGCTATGAAAAAGATAGTAAAACCAGCGTTAACTGCCGCCTCGGTTGAGACCCCCCTAGCCGATAACACGCCCGAATACTGGCTGGATGCTTGCAAGCATCTGGCCAAAAAAGACCGCGTGATGAAGCGACTGATTCCGCAGTTTGGCGACGCCTGCCTACAGTCGCGTGGCGATGCCTTCAACACGCTGGCGCGCAGCATTGTGGGCCAGCAGATATCGGTCAAGGCAGCGCAGTCGGTGTGGCACAAGTTTGAAGCGCTACCGAAGAAGATGACGCCTGCCAATGTGCTCAAGCTCAAGGTGGACGACATGCGCACGGCCGGCCTGAGCGCGCGCAAGATTGAGTATCTGGTCGACTTGTCGATCCACTTTGACGCTGACACCATTAGCATCAAGGACTGGGACGTGATGGACGACGAAGCCATCATTGCCGAGCTGGTTGCCATTCGCGGCATTGGCCGCTGGACGGCCGAGATGTTTTTGATCTTTTATTTGCGCCGCCCCAACGTGTTGCCGCTGGATGATGTGGGCCTTATCAACGGTATCAGCAAAAATTATTTTTCGTGCGAATCCGTTAGCCGCAGCGATGCGCGTGAGGTGGCTGCCGCCTGGGCACCGTACTGTAGTGTGGCAACTTGGTATATTTGGCGCTCGCTTGACCCGCTACCCGTACTAGTACTGCGACCCGAAAGTAGCGGAACAAAATGAAAGTGATGGATTCGCGCCCAGGGCAAGACGCAAGCCGCAGCGAAGGCTGGCCGCCTTTGCAAGGGTTGCAACGCCGCCATGGGTGCGAAGACGCGTTTTCATGTTTCGATATTTTCGGGTCGCAGTACTATGTGAGCCAAACTGATTTGATGCCCTGAGGAGCAAGACATGGCGAAAAAGACCTTCCTCGATTTTGAGCGGCCGATTGCGGAGCTTGAAGAAAAAATTGAAGAGCTGCGTTATGTGCAAACGGAATCTGCTGT
>Ga0209284_10003679_pt1 | contig 18476 bp, 12 predicted proteins | sample FRY03_FD_187211 | JGI IMG/M metagenome (GOLD analysis project Ga0209284, IMG submission 187211) | Freshwater microbial communities from Lake Fryxell liftoff mats and glacier meltwater in Antarctica - FRY-03 (SPAdes) (version 2) | ecosystem: Environmental > Aquatic > Freshwater > Ice > Glacier... | reverse complement strand
GATTTCTGTTCTTGCCGTAGCAGTTACAAATCAGCTCAAAGTCTCTGATATTGCCGAGACCTTATTTGTTCATCCGGCGCTGGTAGAAGCGCTTGCCGAGGCAGCCGAATAACGCTCAGTTGCTAGGCGGTAAGTGCTAAGCTCACCCACTGTCCCGCTGTCTGAGGAATCCCGGTGCTTAACCCAGAAGATTCCATGATTGCTGCTGCAGGTCGTCAACCCGCTCGGGTTGCCTACCCCGAGGTGGCAGTGATTGTTCCTTGTTATAACGAGGAATCAACGATTGAGTCAGTGGTTACTGGTTTTTCACAAGTTTTGCCTGCCGCCACCATCTATGTGTTTAACAACATGTCTACCGACAACACTGCACAAGTAGCTGCTGTTGCCGGTGCAACCGTGGTGACGGCTCGCCGGCCCGGCAAGGGCAGCGTAGTGAGAAAGATGTTTAGCGAGGTCGAGGCTGACATCTACTTGATGGTTGATGGAGATGGCACCTATGAGCCAGAGGCGGCGGTCGACATGTTGCAACTTCTGCAGGATGACGTACTAGATATGGTGATAGGTGCTCGGGTTTCTGCAGATCGAGATGGCCAGGAGTATCCCTCGGGGCATGCCCTTGGAAATCGACTTTTCTCTTGGATGTACCGCTGGATGTTTGACACTCCGATTGACGATGCGTTTTCTGGCTATCGCGCCATGTCTCGTCGATTTGTTAAGTCATTTCCGGCTACAACATCTGGGTTTGATATTGAGACTGAGTTACTGGCTCATGCCGCTGAACTGAAGTTGGAATTCGCAGAGATTCCTGCGAAGTACTACTCGAGACCGCTTGGATCAGAGAGCAAGCTCGGTACCTATTCTGATGGGTTCAAGATACTTTGGAGTGCAATCAGGCTCTTACGCGACCTTCACCCAAAGCGTTTTTTTGGGGCAGGCGCAGTGTTGCTGACTCTTGCAGCGCTAGCTCTTGGACTGCCAGTAATCGAGGAATTCCTGCAGACCGGTCTGGTGTTGAGATTGCCTACTGCCGTTCTGGCAGTAGCTCTGCAGATCATTGCCTTCTTATTATTAACTTGTGGGCTCATCGTCTCTTCGGTGCGTCAAGTAAGTCGCGAACAGCGCCGCTTGGCGTACTTAGCGGTATCGCCAGCAGGAATGAGGGCTGACCGCATTTATCAACGCTCTAGTGCCACTGCACCAAAAGACTCAGCTAGCTCCGAGCCCGGCCAGGGTGCACTGCAGGCGCGAGAGAATCGCTAATGGAAGATGCAATACCAGGCGAAGCTGAGCAGTCAGTTGAGCTCAGTGATCTGCAACTAAGTGAAGAATCTCCGCAGGTTGTTGCCGAGGCCACGCCCGACCTGCGGCTACGGCTGAAGAATGCATCTACCAACCCTGCGACTATTGCCAGTGCAGTTGTGGTTATTTTCGCAATTGGCGTGGGAATTTGGTTGAGGTACCGGTATTACACAATCATCGAACCTGGCCCGGACTCTGACGAGGCCGAGATGGGCCTTTTGGCACGGGATTTACTTCGTGGTGAGTGGCCACTGCTGATGCGTAACCAGCCGTACGGTGGCACCCCTTGGCTTTTCGGGATTGCCGCATCGATTCGGGTGTTTGGCATGAACGTGTTTGGGCTGCGTCTGCCGACTGTATTTTTAGGGCTGATCAATGCTGGACTCGCCTTTGGAATTGGCCGGCAATTCATCTGGTCAACGCGCCGCTCCGCTCTGGCCGCCGCCGGCGTGTGGAGTTACCCGATGGCAGCAGTGTTTTTTGGCAGTCGAGAAACCCTGTATTTTGTCCCGGCTGTGACCTGCAGTTTGTTGCTGCTGCTGGTTATCCTTCGCATGGAAAGACTGCGCGAACCCTCTGAACTCTTGGGTTCAACAAGTCAGTCAAGGAACTCGCTACTAGTTGCAGGAATCGCTGGGGGTATCGGGTTCTGGATCAACCCGGGATCGCTGTATATCACTGCCCCGACTCTGCTCTGGATTGCAGTTCGAGCAGTCAGAGAAGCATGGTCAGCCCCCTTGTCATGGCCTCGAAGAATGTTGGCAGTCATGCGCCCCGGTTTTGTCGCGGCTGTCGGACTTGTACTTGGGGCTGCCCCTTGGCTGTTTCTCACTATCCTTGGAGACTCGCGTCGCAACAATTACAGCGGTCGTGCTGGTTACTCAACATTGGATCGGCTGCAGCTTTTTATTCGCGAGCAAGCTCCTGGGTGGCTTGGGTTCAGAGTGCCCATCGGTGGCTACACAAACGGCGCATGGCTTGGCGGATTTGGGTGGAAGCTGGCATGCGTGGCACTGGCTGGGTTGCTGGTGTTTCAAATCTTCCGCAAGCGAAACTTGGCAAATGAAACAGTAATTAGTTACCTAGCGCTTGGCGTTCCGCTGATTTTCCTGGTGGTCACCGCCAAGTCTGGCCCGGTATACGCCAATCTTCGCTACGTATTTTTTGCTTCGCCCATTCTCTCTCTGTTGCTAGTAGCAAAGTGGCGTCGCGATCTGTGGGCAGCAGCCGCAGTTGCAGTGCTGCCGGCGATCTCTCTGGCCGGCACTATGGCATTCAACGTTACCCAGGCCGAGACAGTTCGCGGAGCCGTCGAGCTTCTTGATTCAAAGCAAGCAACTTGCGCGATAACCGATTACTGGGCTGGTGGTTATCGGCTCATGTTCGAAAGCGAAGAGCGCATAGTTACTGTTACCAATTATGAGAACCGTGACCCCCAGTACATACCAATTGCAGCAGAGCGTGGAAACTGTCCGTGGATCTTCAATGAGAGCGACCCGAACGCGACGGCAGTCGCGAATTATTTGAACGCAAATGGCATTGCCTTTGAGCAGGCTCACCCGGGCGCTGGGCTTATTGTATTTTTTCCTGAGCGACGAGTCTGGGTAGACGAGATCTTCCCTGATGCACTTGAACTGTTGCCTGGTTAGCCGACTATTACTTCACCACTACCAAGGAACCTGAGATGACTTTTTTTGATGATGCACTTCGAGATCAGCGAATCAAAAAGGCCTGCGGACTAATCCCCGAAGGTTCCCGAGTTTTAGATGTGGGTTGTCGAGACGGACAACTCTTTCGGGTTCTTGGCAGTTCCCTTACCGAGGGCTTGGGCATCGACCCCGATCTTGACGGTACGATTACTGCGCCTAAATACCAGCTTGTCCAAGGGTGGTTTCCGGCTGAGCTTCCAGATGGTGTTGGGACATTTGATGCAATCACCATGCTTGCGCTGTTTGAGCATATCTCTCCGGAAGATCAGCCCAAGGTCGTGGCGCGTTGCAAGGACTTGTTGAACCCAAATGGGCTGGTCGTTCTGACGATTCCTTCAAAGCAGGTGGATGCAATCCTTGACGTTCTCGAGAAGGTGAAGCTGGTTGTAGATGATTCCATCCATCAGCACTACGGATTTGATGCAAAGAGCGATACCGAGCCGGTATTTCATGCTGGTGGCTTTACTACAGCGCACCGCTCCAGTTTTCAGCTTGGACTAAACAACTTATTTGCCTTCCGCTCTATTTGAACTTGCACCGTTCCCGGCGGCAACTCCCGTAGCTGCTAGATTCTTAGAGTTCTGCTGCCTACCTGAAGGTTGAAGTTTGTCCACCCCCGCACAGGTCTGGTCCTATCGGACCCTGATCGTCAACCTCGCACAGCGCGAACTCAAATCTCGGTACAAGCGCAGTTTGTTGGGGTGGTTGTGGTCGCTGATCAACCCAGCTGTAACGCTGGGTGTTTATACCGTGGTGTTCGGAGTTTTCTTTGGGGCGACTGCGCCAGTTGCTGGCAACGGAAAATCAGCGGTGTTCGCCCTCTGGTTGTTCTGTGGGTTGGTCATGTGGAACATGTTTTCTGGTGCGATTAACACTGCGATCTCTTCGTTTTCTGGCGCCGGCGGGCTACTCACCCGCACTTATTTTCCGCCTGAGTGCCCCATGATCGCGGGCCTCATCACCGTCATCATCCAGGCACTGCTCGAGGGAGGAATCCTGATCTTCTTCCTGGCAGTCATCGGTAACGTGTCGTTTACCATGCTACTTATTCTGCCGTTATTTGCGCTTATGGCCTGCTTTGCATTCGGCGTTGGGCTAGTGCTGGGCTTGATGAATATCCGCTATCGAGACGTGTTCTACCTAACGGGTATTGCCATGCAAGTGCTGTTTTATGCCACGCCAATCGTGTACCAGATGAGCATCCTCAACCCCACAACGCAGGCGATCCTTCGCTTTAATCCCCTCACCTCATACGTGGGTGCTATGCGTCAGGTTGCATATTTTCTGGACTTTCCCACTCCTGGAAGTTGGTTTGTAATGGTTATCTCGGCCACCGTCAGTCTTGTTGGAGGCTGGATGATCTTCAGCCGCTGGGCGCCAACCGTGATCGAGGAGTTATGAGATGAGTGCAATCGTTGTTGACGGTGTCTCGAAGAAATTTCGCTTGCATACTGATCGTGCGCATTCGCTCAAAGAACTTGTTACCCGGCGTGACCGCAACGCCGGAATCGATCAGTTCTACGCACTCAATGATGTCTCACTAGAGATTCCCGAAGGCTCAATGTATGCCCTTGTTGGCCACAATGGTTCTGGCAAGTCCACGCTGCTTCGTTGTATCGCCGGTATCTACCGACCGACTGCCGGGTCGGTCAAAGTAGAGGGACGAATCTCGACGTTGCTGGAACTTGGGGCGGGATTTCACCCCGACCTGACTGGTCGAGAGAACGTTTACATGAACGCAACTATTTTGGGAATGTCCAAGAAGCAGATCGACGGCGTTTTCGACGACATCGTTGAGTTCGCAGGCATTGGCGATTTTATCGACTCCCCAGTCAAGATCTATTCGAGCGGCATGTACGTCCGGCTCGGGTTCTCTGTCGCTATCCACGTTGACCCAGAGATCCTCATTATTGACGAGGTAATCGCCGTTGGTGACGAGGAGTTCCAGCGTAAATGCTTTGACCACCTTGCCGATCTGCGGCGCCGGGGGGTCACCATTGTGGTGGTCACTCATGGCATGGGAACCGTTGAAACCATGTGTGATGGCGCTGCTTGGCTGGACCACGGCGTGCTTCAGCAAGAGGGGCCTGCGGCAGATATTGCGAGCTCTTATCTTCGAAGAGTGAATGAACAAGAACGAGCCGATCGCCATGCCGAGGCAGTAGCCGCCGCAGAAGCCGCAACAGACCTACGGGTTGTGCCGGAACTCGACCTAGCAGCGGTAGGCGAAGAGTGGTACGGCGAAGACTTAGAGATTCTTGATGTCTGGTTCGCGGACGCAACTGGCGTGGCAGTCTCAACGGGGACCACCGGTCAGGCTCTGACCGTCAACATCACCTACCGGGCACACCGGTCAGTTGAAGACCCGGTATTCGGATTCATGATTCACACAGAGAACGACACACCAGTGGCGGGGACCAATACCCGCTTGTCGGGAATCGAGACGGGCAGGATCGAGGGAGACGGCGTCATCCAGATCAAGATGCCCAAACTTCAGTTACTGCCAGGTAATTACGAGTTTACGATTGGTGTTAACGACAAGTTCTTGCAGCACACCTACGATCGCCATTACCGGTCGCATCCGTTTGCTGTTCGCCGCGGTACCGAACCAATAGGTGTTGGTTTCGTAGACCTTGATGTCACCTGGGGTACCGACGGATCTTCAGCTGCGCCGACTGATGCTGCGGCCGTCCGGCCACCTGAGCAACGGCCATGAGCTCTCTTCCCATAAGCGTGGTCATCAATACCTACAACCGCGCGGCGAGCCTGCCTGCCACCCTTGATGGCCTCACCCGGCAGGTTGATGGCGACTTTGAGGTTGTGGTGGTTAACGGTCCCTCGACTGACGCAACCAAGGAGCTTCTCACAGAGTGGTCCGACCGCGTTCGGGTAATTGACTTCGCAGAGGTACACCTTGGTAAATCTCGAAACGTGGGAATACGAGCGGCCGCAGGGCAGGTGGTGGCCTTTATCGATGATGATGCCGTACCAGAGCCCGACTGGATCGGTGGCTTGCGAGCTGCCTACAACGATGACCGTATTGCTGGAGCGGGTGGCCTTGTCTGGGACCACACGGGCTTAGAACTGCAGTACCGGTTCTCTGCGTGCTCGCGAATTGGCGATCCGCGGTTTGACTTAGTTGGCCCGTTTGATGAATTCATGCACCCCGGTGCAGATCCCTTCATGTACTTGCAAGGCACCAACTGCAGCTTCCGTCGTGAGGCGCTCGTAGAGATCGGTGGCTTTGATGAGACCATCGAGTACTACCTCGACGAGGTTGAGGTTTGTATGCAGATGATCGACCGGGGGCACCGATTGGCAATCATCGACGGTGCAGCAGTGCATCATCACTACTTGCCAAGTCACCTGCGAGCAGATCGAACCACATGGACCCACCCATTCCCCATCGTGAAGAATCGGTACTACTTTGCCCTCTCGCACGGCTGTACTGAGCGCTCAACCGGAGAGGTGATCCTTCACCTGAATGACTGGGCGAACGGAGTCGTCGCTGCGGGTCGGCGTGAACTTGCGCGAATCGGGAAGTCCGAACAAATCGAGTCCTATGTCGAGCAGGTTCATCGCGGCATGTCCGAAGGCATAGAACTAGGTCTGGCCGGACTTCGTAAATCCATCAAGATTGGTCAGTCAGATGGCGAGTTCAGGCCGTTTCCATCGCTAGCTGGTGACCACTCGCGACGCTACTGCTTTGTGTCGGGCGAGTACCCGCCCGATGTTGGCGGCGTAGGGCGCTTCACCTCCGACACTGCTAGGGGTTTGGCAGCTGAAGGCCATGAGGTGCACGTGGTCACGCGGACTGACTCCCCGCACCGCCTTGAGGTAGAGAACGGCGTTTGGGTTCACCGGGTCCCTATTCAGGATCGTTTCATTCCACAGCTAGAGAACTCTCCGTTGCGGTTCAACCTTGAGCACTGCACGGCGCTCTACCACGAAGTAGACCGTCTGCATCGACGCCGACCGCTGGATTTGGTATCAGCACCGATTTGGAACTGCGAGGGCCTACTGCCTTCTCTCGACCACCGCTTTCCAACAGTCACCACCTTGGTGACCACCATAGAGAAAGTGCTCGAGATACTTCCCTCTTGGGAGGGGAACGAACATATCCGAGCCCTTGCAGCGTTGGAGGTAGAGACGCTCAGACGAGCCCCGTTCGTTCACGCCAATAGCACAGCCACCGAGCGTTCTGCGTTGACCCGCACTGATGGCGCAGTTCATCTTGCTCACTTTGGGCTTGACGATCCAAGCCATGGGGTACTGCCAGCCGCCCGTGCAGTTAGCGGCACTGTGGAGTTGCTCTTTGTGGGCCGGCTAGAGCGGCGCAAGGGCATTGATCTGTTACTCGAAGTAATTCCTGAGCTACTCGAGCGTTGGCCTGAGTTGCAGGTGCGAATCATCGGCCGAGATACCCCAAGCACAGAGATGGACATGACGTACCGAGAGGAGTTCCTTCTTTCACACGCTGACTCTCCTGCAGTGTTGAACCGGGTGGAGTTCGCTGGAGAACTGACCGATGAAGAAGTGCGTTTGGCTTATGCGTCTTGTGATATTTTCTGTGCGCCGTCAAGATACGAATCCTTTGGTCTAGTGCTGCTCGAAGCCATGAGCTTTGCGAAGCCGGTTGTTGCTTGTGACGAGGGCGGCATGTCTGACCTAGTAGAAGACAACGGGATTCTTGTCCCGATTGAGGACCCAGGAGCACTGTCGGCGGCACTGTCTGAACTGATCGGGGACGAAGAACTGCGAGACCAAATGGGTCGTCGTGGTCGTGAGCTGTTTGAGCAGACCTGGCAGCTAAAGCACGCAGTCTCTCGCACCCACGAGCTGTACGGAATGATTGCTGACTCGTGGACCCCGTCGGGCGTTGGCATTGAGGTGAGCGACCTAGCACTTGTCTTAGTGGCCGCTGGAGTTCTCGCAGAGTCAGAGGCAACCGCCGCAGCAACGACGTTGCTGGCACCTGACCGTTCACCTTCAGACGCGATTGGTGTTGTGGTCAGGCTGCTGCTCTGCGACGACGCGCACTTTATAACTCAGCTGTATCTGCTGAGCTACGGCCGTGACCCATTTGACTGGGAACTCGAAGCTCAAGTCAGCCACCTTGCCCGGGGCGGGTCCCCGCTTGCAATTCTTCGCGGCTTGGGCCAGCCGGGCGTTGGTGGCTACTTGATTGGTGCCGGCTGGGAGGCCGAATTAGTACCGCTGTGGAGTGAAGCAGTTCGCCAGCTGGTGGTCGGTGCCCTGTCAGAACCCGAGGACCGAGCGTTTCTTGAGCGATCCTATTCAGCGATCCTGAGGCGCGGCGTGGGCCCTGACCTAGAAGACTTGCTCAACCAACTCACCGCTAGCAGCAGCCGCTCAGACTTTCTTCGCCAGCTAGCGCTTAGCCCCGAGGCCGTTGGCAAAGAGGCGCCCACTGATTGGCTAGATGAGTTGGCACCGCCAACGGCTTCAACCGAAGGTGAGCGTTCAGGGTTGTCCCACCCGGCCCGACGTGCTCGACGTGCAGCAGGCTCAATTCGGCGAGTCGCTTCAGATGTGTCGAACCAAGCATCACGCGATGACCAACTGGCTCAGCGGCTAGATCGGATCGAAGCGCAACTTCATGCGATTGCTCAGGCCGAGCCCGTCATCGACTCAGAGGATTCAACTCAGCCTGAGATTGGTGCTTCAGACCCCAATATGGTGAGTGTGCAACGCCTTGTTGCCGCTCGAATCGATGAGTTAGTGCAGGGGCAGCAATCTGGCTTTGACTTGGCGGAAGCACGAATCGATGAGTTGACGAAGCAACAGCACTCTGGTTTCGCCATGTTCACCAACTGGATTGACGTTCTGTCTCGCAAGCAAGAGGCCATGGCATTAGAGCTTCGTGAGCGACTTCCAGCCGGGCCGGCGCAGCTGAGCCTTGTCGAGCCAGAGATCTTGGCTGAGGGCGGCATTGAAGAACTCTTAGAAAAATTGGGGGGTGTCCTCCGCGTTAATCTCGGAGCAGGTGAGAAGCCACTCGAGGGCTACGTCAACACTGATGTCAGGGCTCTGCGCGGCATCGATGTGCTAGCCGATGTTCGAAGGCTGCCCTTCGAGGATGGCTCTGTTGAAGAACTCTGCTCGCAGCACCTCGTCGAACATTTCCGTTTCCATGAGCTCCGCACGGTGATCCTGCCTTACTGGCATCAACTTCTTGCGCCTAGTGGTCAACTGCGTGTGGTCTGCCCAGACCTATCTGCCTTGGTTGCTTCCGCATCAAAGCAGGAAATGACGATGGAGCAATTAGCAGTAGCGGTATTTGGCTTACAGGACTACTCGGGTGATGACCACTTAGCGATGTACACGCCCGAGTCGCTCACCGAAATGTTGCTCGGTGTTGGGTTTGCAGAGGTCAAGGTAGTGGCCTCTGGCCGCCGCAATGGAGGTACCTATGAGATGGAACTCCTTGCGTGGCCGGTGAGTCAGGCCACATCTAAGTCTGCAAGCAAGTCAGCCTCGACTAAAGATTCTGGAGATAAAACATGACCACCGAAGTAGCTCCAGTGGCTCGGCAGGACCGTCTGATTAGAGCTCTAGCATGCCCATCCTGCGGGGGCCCTTTGGGCCTTCAGAATGCAACTAGGCATGCAGGTATGGTCGTAGACGCAGATCTGCGATGCACTACCCATGGTGTGGTCGGGATTGTCGAAAGCTATGACATCAGCTTTCGCCCAGTAGATCTTGAGCGGGCGCGTAACACCAAGACACCCGGGGGCCACGTGCGGTGTCCGATAGCAGTAGACGACAAGCGGGTTACTGAGGTTGGTTCATGGCGCCACGGTTGGGAGGGTGTCAGCACCCAAGATGAGGGACCACATGAACTTAGCGTTGAGTTTGAGGGTGTAGGCGTATCGATTTCGTTCTATGCCCATGACTGGTGCGGTGTCGCCGAGATCTACGTTGATGACCAACTGTTGTGTACCGAGCAACTCTTTCGAGTCGAGACTGAGCTTGTACTCGTAGACCTTGTGGGCCTTAAAGATGGAGCGCACCACTTGCGTGTGCGTGCCACGGGTGACTCCAATGACCACAACCCTGGCGACCAAGTTGTGGTGAGTCGATTCGATGAACTTCGAGTTCCCTCAAATGCGCCGCTGCCGTCAGTTGAGCCGGTGAACCGTGGCAACGGGTTCCCGCCACCCTTTGCTGAACTGATGGCGGGCCTCGGGCCAGATGCGGTTGCAGTCGACTGTGGTGGTGGTGACAGGCGGTTCGGTGACCCTCGTGTTTACAACTTGGAGTACTTGCACTTCGAGTTGCCCGATATTTACGCAGACGGCTTGCGCCTTCCATTTCGAACAAGCTCGCTGGATGTGGTTCTGAGCCAGGCAGTGCTTGAGCACGTACCTGACCCACAGCAGGCTATCGACGAGATTCGCCGCGTACTTAAACCCGACGGGGTGCTCTACATCGAGGTTGCTTTCATGCAGCCACTACACGCAGTGCCCTCGCACTATTTCAATGTCACCATCTATGGCCTTGAGTATCTGTTGCGTGATTGGAATCTGGAGGAATCGGGAACGTTCACAGGCCTTCACGACACCTTTGAGTGGCTAGGTCGCTGTGTGAGCGCTGAGCAGAAGATTGGCCCAGAGCGTCTGGGGCAGGCGCTAGAGATTCTGGCAGAGATTGATGCCAAGACTACGGCCGAGGAACTTCGTCCGATTGCTGGATCTGTCTGGGCTAGGGCGCGTCCTGGCCATTACCAGCCTTCTGTAGCCGAGATCGCTGCCGCTAGCGGAGATCCACTCGAAATCTTTCCAACAAGGACCTTGATGAAGGAAGTTGATCTGCGGGTCCGTAAAGCGGCCGGTTCGCCACTGAAGCATGGGTCTCGGGCAATTGAGTACGCTTTGAGACGGCTGCGAGAAGGAACAGCAGAAGTCACACAGAAGTGACTGCTGTTGCTTTATCCAAGTCATTTGTCTGGCTCCGCCTAGTTGGTTGTGCGCCCGGTCGGCTCTGCAGAGCAGCGCTTCTAGTACTCCTAGGAGCATTCCTTGCGGCGGCTTACCTTCCAGGATCTGTGGTTCCCGACACACTTGACATGTGTGGCCAAGCACTAACTGGAGCGTATACAACTTGGCACTCGCCCGTGATTGCAGGCTTGTGGGGGTTCTTTGACCCTCCGATAGAGGCCATCTTTTTGTTGACGCTGGCTGTGACGATCATTTCGGTACACCTGATTCTTTCGCGCTGGCTTCGCCCATGGATTGCCCTAACAGGAACGGCAATTGTCGTACTTTTTCCCGCTACGGTCGGGTGGCTCGGCCATGTTGGCAAGGATCAGTGGTTCGCAGCAGTTTTTTTACTCGGTACTGCCCTAATTGCCAGAGCCGGTACAGAGACCCGCCTTCGTCTGCGAAAGGCACTGTTGGTGGGTGTCATCATTTGCTTTTGGTTAGCAATCGCTGCGCGCAAGAACGCGATGTTGCCAGTTGGCGCAGCACTGCTCGTGGCCTGGCCGGTACCTATAACAATTCTTGGTCGCCTTGATAAGCTTCCGCTGCTGCGTCGGGTACTCGCCTCGTCTGCGGTTTTTGTACTGCTCTTGGGCTCAGTTTCAGTATTCACTTCGGTCGTCGTGCGTCCTACGCCCGCTCACCCCGAGCAGACGACCTACATGTTTGACTTGACAGGAATCTCTCTGATGTAGGGCCAGATGATGTTCCCCTCGGGTACCTTCCCGAGCGGCACAACTCTGAGTGAACTCGACCGTTTTTACGATGTTAAGACGGGCGACCCCTACTTCTTTGCTCCTGATACTCCTGTCAACCCATTTATGCCCGCACCGCAGGTCAGCGCGCTTAAACAGAAGTGGCTAGAAGTTGTGCGAGCTCACCCCGGTGACTACCTACGGATACGTCTGTCATATTCTTGGGCGCTGCTTGGCATCTCAGCCCCTCACCCTTTGTGGAGTATGAACGACGCGGGGTCGCTGCCGTCTAGCTGGAACTCGCCGTGCAGGGTGCCTGACCGGACCTTCCCCTCATTGCACAAGCGGGTGTTTAATTTCTTACTGGGCCTTGAGAAACACAATATTTTTCGGTCCTGGATGTTCCTAGCAGCCTTAGTCTTGGCGTCGTTAGCTGCCGGACTGCGACGCGTTACCGAAGCTCGAGTGCTGTTAGTGGCTGGCCTGATGTCCCTCGCTGGCATCGCTCTAGCTGGCATTAGCCCTACATTTCGCTACTCGTGGTTTACAGCGCTGTGCGCACTGCTCGCCGTAGCCCTAGCACTGCGCCGCATCCCTGGCTTTGCTCGCCCCGATCCCCCCATCGGCTTATCGGTGCAACAGATTGTTGACCCGGTGAGCCAGCAACGGTCTCCTGGCACAAGGGTTGTCGAAATGCCAAAAACCGCTACCTGGGGTGCCAAGTCGGGGTCTAAGGACTGAGCTTGCTGACTTGTCATCAGAGCCCAAGTAAGCCGCCAGCACTTAGGGGGCAGCGCCGCAGGCGCCACCGCCAACATCTTGAGTATCCATTGTTCGAGTCCAGATGAGCACATCAAAGAATGGTGCCTGATGGCACCACTGCGTCGAGGGAGCGCCTGCCGCCGCGAGTAGGACGACCATGCCGACGTCTTGATCGACAGAGCGGGCGAGTTCGGCTGAACTCTTGGGCACCGAGTCAAAGGACCAGCCGAGCGGCGCGAGCGCATACTGCTGTGTGGGGGAGCCGTACTTAAATGAAGTCGGTAGTAGTGCATCCGCTGCGATGACTGCCCGAGTAGCGCCAGTGGTCGGCCTTGGGTAGTTCACGTATAGCACCGAGTTGTCCCATGCGCGGTGTTCCGATACGGCGAACACAGAGCCGCTGATCGTGCCCGCAGCCAACAGGATCACCGCTACGAAGGCAAAAGGCGTTCTTCCAAACTGTCGCGCGGCGAACAGGGCGCACATGGCCATCAAGCCGGTCAGCGTCCAGCGAGTCAGATCAAGTCCGGGGCGATCGAATGGCCAAGCGGCCACTCCAGATATAACCCCGTCCAAAACCTCGATCGACGGGCGCCAGTACCTCCAGCGGATAACCAAGGCGGCAACTGTGGAAGCTGCCATGACCAAGGCTGTGCCAAGGAACAGACGCAACGATTCCTTGCCATTTGCCTTTGCGAGCCAGGCGATGCCCACAGCGGCGAGCAGGACGGTGACCGGCTCGGAGTATCTTCCGTAGACGATGTAGTCGCCCCGGCGCAGAGGCAGGTCGAACCAAGCATCACAGATGAAGGCCACGCTAATTGCGAGTACCGAGCCGAGACCTGCAAGCGTAAATGCTGCGACCCGACGCGCAGCTGATCCCGACTCCGCACGCCTAGCTACGTGGATGAGCACATAGATGCCAACAGGCGCCAGACCCGCAGTTGACACTGTGATGTACCAGAGCTGTCCGAAACACTCCATAACGAACGCCGAGTAAAATCGGATGTGCACCAGATTGCGGAGGATTGAGGTATCGCTCTGGGTACTGGCAGCGCTCCAGGCCGCTGCGGTCACAGCTGCACGGAAAAGGAAAGTGGCAACAGTAGTTGCCCCAGTCACGACTAGGACTAACAGAGCGTTGCGGATGGCGTCGCGCTTAGCACGAGTGCCTGAACGCAGATCGAGTGTGAGCACCACCGCGCAGAAACCCACCCAGACCAGCGGGGCAAGTGCAAAGCGCCCGTGTACCGCCAGTGACACGCCGGTCCAGATACTGCTCAGCAGCAAGGTTAGGGAGGACCATTTTGTAATAGCCCGAGTTGCCAGCACGACCCACCCGAAGAGCCAGAACATAGCCAGCGGCTCGACCCAAGTGAATGAGATCGAGAATGCAACGGCGGTCAGGCCGATAGTGACGGCAAACCCAAGGGCGAGCTCCAACGGATCCGCAGGAATGAGGCGGCGCAGGAATCGCGTACACAGCCAGCCAGATAGCACTGCCATCGCTCCGCACAAAGCAACTGCAGCCTGGTAGCGACTGCGCGGATCTTCCATCAGTAGGACAAGCGGTGAGAGCATCACCCCCAAAGCCACGCTATAGGTGGGCAGCGCAAACATGTCGATGGCAGGATCTGCACCGGCTATTTGGAAGGCAGCTGCCCAGGGTCCGATAGCGTCGGGACCTTTCGGCATCAGAGCTGCAGAGCTCACCCAGATGCGGCAGGCTATGAACAACGTCAGAATGCTCGCTGCCACTAGTTTGGCCGCTGTCCTTGAGGACCCGTGAGAGGTATGCGACTCATGCTCCTCGACGGAACCATCTTGGGCCTTCGTGAACATCCGAGGGAGTCTACTTCTCCATGCAAACTGTGCTGACGTGTTGCTTTGAAAAAGGTTGACCTAGACTACACTCGCCTAATGGTGATATCCGGAGGGGATGTTTTCAACTTCGCTCGAGCTAGTGCAGGGTGAAACTCATCATCCAGATTCCCTGTTTCAACGAGGAGCTGTCACTGCCGCAGACGGTGGCTGACCTTCCTCGGACTGTTGAAGGCTTTGACATTGTTGAGTACTTAGTGGTGGACGACGGCAGCACTGACCGTACCGTTGCCGTGGCAACCGAACTCGGTGTGCACCACGTGGTCAGCCTCGGGCAGAACCGTGGCTTAGCGAGCGCATTCCTCACGGGGTTGGACTCGGCACTGCGTGCCGGAGCAGACGTGATTGTTAACACCGATGCCGACAACCAGTACGTCGGAGCCTGCATTCCAGCACTAGTCGCCCCAATCTTGGCTGGTAATGCCGACCTTGTTATCGGTGAGCGCCCGATTGAAGCTGTGGATGAGTTCTCGCCACTCAAGAAGAGACTGCAGCGCCTAGGGAGCGCTACCGTTCGGATCTTTTCCGGAACCTCAGTCCGCGATGCGGCCTCTGGGTTCAGGGCGTTCAGTCGTGATACGGCGATTAGGACTCAAGCCTTCGGAAAGTACTCTTATACAATGGAGACGATTGTCCAAGCGGGTTGGGAAGGCCTGCGTATAGGCGCTGTACCAATCTCCGTGAACCCAGCAACCCGACCATCTCGGCTAGTCAAGAGCATTCCCACATACCTTTGGCGATCGGCCACAACTATCGTCAGATCGTTCGCCTTGTACAAACCATTCCGCTTTTTCTTCGGTGTCGGACTACTGCCGTTTGTGCTTGCAGTACTACTAGTCCTTCGTTGGCTCTACCTCAAGACCTTCACCGTCGATCTGGCAAGTCGGGTACCCAGCTTGGTGGCCGCAGCAGTCCTTCTGCTGCTTGCCGTTCAGATATGGATCTTTGGGCTGCTTGCAGATCTGCTGTCGGCTAATCGACGGCTGATCTCTGATACGCGCGTCATGATGCGGCGGCAGGAGCTCAATGACACAGGGTGATGAGAAGGGCTCCTCGCCGCGGCCGAGCTGTGATCAGAATATCGACAGTGAGGTTGTTGTTTTCGGTACCTACGACTCGGAACTGCATCCACGGGTCGCAGTACTATGCGAGGGGCTGGCCGCTACTGGCCGCGTTACACAGATCAATCACCGTCTCGGTTTGTCCACAGCCGATAAGATCGTCGCAGCCAGCTCAGTTTCGGGAACATTCCGAATGCTTATAGCTATGGCGCGGGCTTGGGTTGTGTTATGGCGCCAAGCGCGCAAATACCAGCTGAGTCCCGACCTAGTTGTTGTGGGGTATTTGGGTCACTTCGACGTACATTTGGCCCGCGTTTTGTGGCCTAACTCACGCATAGCCCTAGACTATCTAGTTGGGCTGGCCGATACCGCTAGCGATCGTGGCCTGGCTGGCGGCGCGAAGTATCGGCTGCTCAATCTTGTTGATTCTGCCGCTCTGCGCCGGGCAGACATTGTGGTCGTCGACACCGAGGAGCAGCTTCAGCAACTCGGAGTTGATGTGCAAGAACGCTGCATTGTTATCCCCGTTGGTGCGACCCGCGTCTGGTCCGAGCAGTCAGCCCCGCCGGCGGCGCTACCGCTACGAGTGTGCTTCGTGGGCTTGTATACCCCGTTGCATGGAGCTCCCATAATCGGCCGAGCCATTGCGCTGCTTGCAGAGGATGACCGTATTGAGTTCACGATGGTGGGATCGGGGCAAGAGCGCGCCGAGACGGAGTTGGAGGCGGGTGGCTCGACTCGTGTCACTTGGGTTGATTGGCTGCCATCTGAAGAGCTGCCTGCTCTGGTGGCATCTCAGCACGTGTGCTTGGGAATCTTTGGCACGACGCCAAAAGCGCTTCGAGTGGTACCAACCAAGGTGTACCAAGGCCTAGCCGCAGGAAACAGAGTGCTGACGTCAGCGACCGCACCACAGCAGCGGGTGCTCGGTGCGACAGCCCGGTATGTCGCACCCGGAGATGCGCAGGCATTGGCATCCGAACTGCGCAATATTGCTAACGAGTTCGTAGCGTTGGGTTCAATCGCCGCTCTGGGTCCTGTTCAAGGTGACGATCGTTTCTCCGCTTCATCGGTAGTAGCCCCGCTACTCGCTGCACGCGCTGCCATGACTGACACGCACAGCCTGATCGGCGGGCCCGCACTCTCTCCAAGTGCGTGGCTGCGTTTCGACCTGTTTCATCGGCGACTGAATTCGCTCAGTCCATCTAGGATCTTGGAAATCGGCTCGGGGCTCGGAGCCGTAGGTGCTCGTCTGGTCGCTGCCGGACACGCCTACACCGCGGCGGAGTTCTCGGCTGAGTCCCGCGCTGCCATGGCAGATTTGTTGGCCGCTGAGGCGGGCGGAACTAGCCGAATAGTCGCCTCGGTCGACGAACTTGATCCGGCCGAACGATTCGACGTTGTCTGTGCATTCGAGGTGCTCGAGCACATAGACGACGACTTAGCGGCGTTGACTGACTGGGTCCGGAGACTCGAGCCCGGGGGGCTTGCCTTGCTATCCGTCCCAGCCTGGCCCGACCGATTCTCCGCGGCGGACATCGAGGTTGGCCACTTTCGCCGCTACGAACCCGCTCAGCTGCACGCACTGGCCCGGGCGGCTGGCTTGGAGCGCATCGAGGTTCGTGGGTACGGTTATCCCCTGGGAGATCTGCTCGACCGGACACGCGACATAATGGCCACCAGAGCGCAGCGCCGGCGGCCGCCAAGCCAGGAGCAGTCAATCGAGGATCGCACTAAGAATAGTGGTGCATGGTTCCAGCCCCCCGCGTCGATGAACTCAATCATCTGGATCGCTACCCTTCCGTTCCGGAAGATCCAACGACGGTTCCCCCGTCGGGGAGCGGGGCTGATACTCATCGCCGCCGCCCCCGATGCGGACTGAGTCCAAGGCGGTGAAGAACCGTTGGGTTCGCAGAGCGATCCTGGCCATCGGGATTCCGGCGATTCTACTTGCCGGCTGGTTTGCGTATCGCAACATCGCGCAGTTGGAGGCACCGCCACTGTGGGCGCTGCTGCCAGCTGCGATAGCAAACATCACTGCGCTGTGGTGTGGCGCTCGTAGCTGGGACGTGTTGTTCGGCGGTACTGTGCCGAGACGGGTATTGAACGATGCGTTCTTCACTTCTCAGCTAATGAAGTACACCCCTCTCGGTGGCTTAACTCAGGCAGTTGGCCAAGCCGCTTTGGCTCGCACCGATGAGGTTGGAACGGCGCGAGCCGCAACGGCAATGCTGGTCTCAAAGCTCACAATGGTTTTGGCCGGTGGAATATTCGGCCCCGTCCTAGCGATCACAAACTCCGATCTTCCCAGTTGGGTTCGCCTTGTTCTGCTTATGGGCCCGGTAGTGGTTGTGTTCGGCCGCCGCGAACTCTTGCGTTGGGTGCTGGACCAGCTACGAAAGGTTCTGCCGGGCACGCCCGAGCAGACTGTTCTACCCAGCCAGTCGCAGGTTTGGCAGTCAGTCGCGTGGGCCGTACCTGCGCTGGGCTTTGCCGGCTTGTCGTTCGCTCTGCTCGCAGTGCCGGCAGGACTCGGCGTCGGCTACCTCGAGGCCACCGCCGGATTTGCAATAGCTTGGCTAGTTGGATTCTTAGTGATTCCAATTCCTGCTGGACTAGGGGTGCGCGAGGCGGCCCTCGGGCTACTCGTGGGCGGCGACCCCGGAGCGACGCTAGTTGCAGCTGTTCTATTTCGAGCCGTGGCTATTGCTACCGAGATCCTGATGTTCGGTGTGGTCAGAGTCAGGGCTAGACGAGAGCAAGGTGTAGAGGATTCATTCGACAGCGCAGCTGACCTGGAATCTGAGGAAACTTCTCCTAGTCAAAAAAGCAACGAGCCTCCCGACTGAGTCACCTTCTCCGACAGTAACGGTCTACTACTTAGCCCTCGGCTACTTCAGGCTTAATCATCACTACCACTTGGCCTGCAGTGACTGGCCCACGCAGCTCAACCTTGACTCTGCGACGGTTCTTTCGATAAGTGCTGGTGTCTGTCAGGTGCTAACAGTGCTCAGAGAACCTTCCTACGTAGCCCGTCCTCTAGCCTGTCGAGATGGAATGTATTGG
>Ga0209284_10003676_pt1 | contig 18482 bp, 19 predicted proteins | sample FRY03_FD_187211 | JGI IMG/M metagenome (GOLD analysis project Ga0209284, IMG submission 187211) | Freshwater microbial communities from Lake Fryxell liftoff mats and glacier meltwater in Antarctica - FRY-03 (SPAdes) (version 2) | ecosystem: Environmental > Aquatic > Freshwater > Ice > Glacier... | reverse complement strand
CGCCCCAAATAGAACTACCACCTATACCACCAGCCTGTGACTTAGAATAAGGTCCGCTCGATGCGCCGCCCCACTCCGCGCTCCAGCCATCACGGACAATAATCCCACTCGCATCCCCATTTGTGCTTGACGCGCCGCCGCCTCCAGTTTGAGCAATTATGTCGCCATCAGTTTGAAACTCACCACCTGTACGAGTGACTATTTTGGCTACAGGCCAACCTTGTGTAGCGTATGGGTCAATGATGCTACCACCATTAACACTCGCTGCTCCGCCGCTACCGCCGCCGCCACTCCCTTGTGCCGCAGAAGCCCCTCCACCATACGCAATCACATAGCTACCAAAACTGCTATTTCCACCCGCGCCACCGCCGCCACCATTTCCCCCATTTCCACCCGCGCCAACTGTGACAGTTATGGTCGTACCAGCCGCTATAGAGTCCAACTTTTGAAGCACTCTTGCGCCACCACCACCTCCCGGTTGGGCGTTATCTACGTTTCCTGACCCACCCCCCCCACCCCCAGCGTAAGCATCAATAATGAGCGTCGAAACTCCAGGCGGCATAACAAAAGTTGCAGTTGCTAGGAACTCTTTTTTCCCTCCAACCAAAATAACCGAGAAAAACGCAGTACCGGTACACTGCACCAGCCTAGCCTCACCAGGATACATAATGAACGTAGCCAGCCCGTCAATCGTCTCAGCACCATCTGGGTCAAGCGTAATATCGCCTGTTCCTGAATTGCGGATGTAGCAAAACCAACCACTACCCAACGTAGCGGCTGCTGTGAATGTTTGGGTGAATGTGCCGCTGGTAATGTCGATTAGTGTGGAATTATCCCCGGCAACAAGGATAGTGTTCGATGTCCTTGCAGACCGGACTACCGAAGACCCCGCAGTAGCCCAAGTAGGCGCACCCCCACCCGCACTTGTCAGCACTTGACCCGATGTACCAGCAGCGCCAGTTAAGGTTAAGGCTGTGGTTATGTTGGCGCTAGCCAGCACAGGAGCGGTTAGCGTTTTATTCGTCAACGTCTGGGTGCCTGTTAATGTCACCACACTACCGCCATTACCGCCCACTTGAGCGTAGACTTCCCATGTGGAGCCGTCATACACAAGCTGGACACTCACGCCCGTGATGTCGCACACCAAGTCCTGAGCCAGACCGCCAATCGTTGAGCCGTTGCGCCCTACGGTGAGGTTGTTTGTTCCCCAAGCAGCGCCAGCGTCAGCCACAACCACTTGGCTACCAACAGTAGGGGTTGCGGGTAGTGTTACTGTAAATGCCCCGCCAGAAGTGTCTGCTAGAACCCCTTCGTTATTTGCGGCAGTGTAGTTTGCGGTTTTGAAAACGTAAGTTAAGCCACTAGACAGTGGGACTACTGCGGAAGAAAGGTTCTTGTAGAATAGCTTCCCATCTGCCACGTTCATTGCCAACTCACCAGTAAGCAAATCTGCCGGCAAAGGAACCGCCGCCGTAGTTGTGCTGTGGTAAAGCTGAATTGGGGTAAAGCCAGCAGCAGACATTGTGTACTCCTTAGAAGGTACCGCCGGATATACCAGCAGTAATAGCATTAGTTGAAGGATTGTAAGTTATCCCCGCGTCTACTCCAAGACTTTGATTGCTAGTAGTGGATGCCGCCACAAAAGGGATAAAAAAGTTAGCATCTGTGCTAGTAGCTGTTGTAGCTACATTCGTTGCCGTTCCTACAGTAACCCCCGCAGGGTCAGACCATTGCGGCGCAGTACCACTAGAAGTAAGGAAATACCCGCTTGTCCCAATACCAAGCTTAGATAACGAAGTCCCCGTAGCGTAATAAGGCAGATCACCCGTAACATACGAAGTTATGCCCGTCCCACCATGTGTGGCGATAACAGGGATAGTTAAGCTAAATTGCGTTCCTGATAACGTAAGGCCAGTACCGGAAGAATAATACTGCACAGCAGCGTCTACATATTGTTTAGTTGCTAATTGCAGTGCCGCTGTTGGGTTTTGCGTAACATTAACTGAAGTCAACCCAGACAAAGTCGCAGTAGTATCGCCAAGACTTATCCCCGTCGAACCGATAGTTATCAAACTATTCGTAAGTGCTGCATTTCCAATGTTTGATAAAGTATTGGCACTTGCATCAATCGTCTTGTTTGTTAGGTCTTGAACACCTGCCAAAGTAGCAACGGTCGAATCAATTGCAATCGTTACAGGCGCAGAGCCGTCATAACTTGTACCAGTTAGCCCAGTACCAATAGTTAAAGCACTTAATACTGGGGCAGGGATAGTCCCAGAGGCACCCAATGCAATCGTAACGCCGTTAATAGTTGTTGAGCTATTTGCAAGCTGGGCGTTTGATATAGTCCCGCTCAAATCTGTTGTTGGGATTGTTGCTGAAGCAGTAAAAGGCGAAGTCCCATTGCCCTTAGCGTAGCCAGTTAACGTAGTTACACCTGTGCCACCATTAGAAGGGTTTAGTATCCCCCCTAACGTAATTGCGCCTGAAGTATCTATACTTGGCGTAAAACCAGTTGTACCCGCGCTGAATGAAGTAACGCCGCCAGCCAACGAAAAGCTTTTCCATGAGCCAGAGGCATAACCCTCATAAGACCCAGTATCAGTATTGAAACGAATCTTTGCATTAGCGCCAATAGGACGGTCAGAACTTGTACCGGCAGGTAATGTAACTGCACCTACTCCCGGCAACGCTGGATTATCCGCAATAGAAATAGTTGGGCTTCCGCTTGCGCCATCGCCGTCAACAACAGTAATTTGATTGTCAGTCCCAGTTAAAATTCTTGGCGTGAGAGACCCACTGCCAGTAGACGCGACTAAACCAGGGCCACTTAAATTAGCAATTGCCAACGCCAATCCAGTTAGTTGGAACGTAGGGTTGCCAGCTTGCCCGTTGCCATCAGTCACAGAGATGCCTGAACCGCTTGTAGCAAAACTTCTGTTGATAACAGTATCTAAACCAGTCTTTACTTGGAAACCGTTACCTGAGCCGTTTAAAGAGGCCGCAGCACCATTCATCCCAATAGTCAGCGTAGACAGCGCACCGTTATCCGTAATCGTAATCCCTGCGCTTGTACCCAAGGCTCGGCTATTAGGTAGCGTAGGCTCCTGATTTAGCGTCAGGAATGTTTGCGTCTGAGCCGGCGAGCCAGCTACAGCAGCGGTTGTTGTACGTACAGTTACCCCACCCTGCACAACAGGGACAAGCTCCGAACCATCAAGGGGGAGCGCCGCAGGAAGATCAGTTATAGATATGTTTGCCATTAGTCTTGAGAAGGTGTGACTTGTAGCCCATCAAGGTTACCGTCATTGTTATTGGATTGTGGATCCACATTCTGCTGTGTAGAAATAACCGCGTTTTCATACCCACCTGTAGTCAAACCATTTGGATTTATCGCAACACTAATATCAGGGCGAGGGAACCTAACCGTAATCCTCTCTGTCTTCCTTGCTGGCAATCTATATGGGTCAAGCTCATCTTTACACCCTTGGTCACACACCCTCAGCCCTGGAAAGTTAGGGTCTTTAGATAGTGAAGCATGGGCGCGTTTCATCTTGCATCTGTCGCAGACTGCAATCGCAATATCAGAATAGCCAAGGGTGTCGAGGAAGATTGGCATTATGAAACCCGCCTACCTTCGGTGATGTGACGATACTTCTTATTGTGGGACACAGTTGTATGCGTCATGCCGTATAAACCGAAATATTCGGCGCAAAATATATGGGGCTTTTGTCTCTTTCCTCTTGCTCTGCTTCATTCAGATACTTTATTGACTGCCCCTCAAGATAAGCAATACGTTCAAGTGGCACACCTGGCAGCTCTAAGCTCATTTGGTGAGCCAACATAGACTGGACAGCCAGCAGCCAACGATCTGGCACTTCTAACGCACCGTACAAGTCACTTACATCCATTACCTGACGCGAATACCAGACTGTCATCTGGATAAATGGGTCAGATGGCACTGGCCATAACGTAATTTGTGGGCGGGGTACAGTACGGTTAAACCAATATTGGAACGGTTGGTTAGCTGTGAAGTTCTTGTTCGGCAATGAGGTGTAATCATCCCGATTTAAACGAGCCATTGGAATTTCTGTGCTGTTATTGCCAACATAGAACTCTCGCACTTGCAAAGTATTACCACCTGTTTCACGCATTCTGTACCACTGAGCGCTAACGCCCGGCTCAATGTCGTACCAAAGCCACTCGTTATCAACCCAAATAGTAACGCCTGTGTCGCTTAGTAGCGTCCAGATTACCCCGTCTGTAGATGTCTCAAGCAGAATATTAAAGTTGCCTGAAACACCCGGCAAAATACCTATGGAGCCCGCATAAATTAGGTTATTTGTGCCATAGTTAATGCTGAGGTTACCGTTTGGTGCAGTCTGAACATTAATTGTGTTTACATCACCATCAAAAGCGTTTGCAACCTGCCCAGAAGACGCAGCATAACCACCAGTAGGGCGGCTCATCTTGCGATACAAGACGTTTAGCGCGTCAATTGAGCCCGCAGGTAGCTCATAAACGTATTGGTCAGCCTTTAGGCCAAATACCTTCTTGTTGATTGCCCAGTATTGGATACCTATGTTTGATAGGTTACTAAGCAAAAAGAATAAAGATTGACGAGCAGAAACAATTTGTTCTGATGTAAGTTCTTCGGCGAGTTTTCCACTACGTCGAGCGCCCTTATCAATAAGAGTTTGGACTTTTGTTACCGTCTGCCCGATAGTTTCTGAAAACGCCATATAAGCCCCTTACCAGCCTTCACATTTCCACCGTTTTAATGAAGCTTTCGCTCTAGGAGCGTCGCCTTTTGCATTTTTTACAACGCCGCTCATTCTTGCGCAAAAAGAGTCTTTACGAGAGCCACCCTCTGGCTGTGGGGCTTTTAAGTTAGATCCGGTAGCCTTATTGTAAGCTTTCCGACCCTTTTCTGTAAGCCCTGCGCCACGCTCAACAGGCAGCTTTTCGCCTCTGCCAACAGATAAAGACACGCCGCCATCTTTCATTTTTGCAGTTTTGGCAGCTTGCTTAAAGGCACCAGCAGCCGGAGCACCTTCCGAGCCAACCTTGCGCATCTTCTCGCCTGAGCCTTCAGCTATACGCTTTTGCTTGGCATGAATGTTAGCGTACAAGCCACCACCCGCCATAGCCTCTGGGAGATCCCCATACGCCTTCTTGCCGACATTTGACTCTGTGTACTCAGAGGCAGTCTTTGCAGGGATACCGACCTTCTTCGCAATCTTAGGATTGTTAGCTACAGCCTTCATTAACCTGAATTGCGATTTAGACTTAGCTGGCATGATTAGAGACTTTTACTTGCAAAGTACCCAGAAAAAGCACCAATAAGGCCGCTGGCAACACTTCCCAAAGCAATTAGTACTTTCCACCCACCCTGAGCGGAGGAAAGCGTACTTTTAATGTCTTCTAGTGATGCGCGAATAGCTGCGACATCTTCCTTCATGCAATCCATGTCGCCTTGCAAATGCTTAATGTCGTTAGCGTGCGTTGCCAACTCTCTAGCAGTTGTAATTTCGTTAACCATTACTTACTCTCTCCAATTAATCAGGGTTTTTAATTAACTAGCCTTCTTGAGAAACGCTTACTTCACCAGCAGAAGAAACTAACTTGCATCCAAGCCACTAATCAGTATTGTCGCAGTATCTGCGTTGTCGTTACTAGCTAAGTTCATTAGCATAGCTGCTAAGGGAAAAACGTATTCAGTTGCATTCTCCCCAAATTGGGATATACGCTGTTGCTACCGCTACTTGGTATCCGTAAATATTGACGGTACTAGGCCCCTCAATTTGACCCCTAGTTACCTGTAGGTCAAAGGGGCGCATAGGTTCCTTGCCTAGTAGCTGATAAATATGTTTCCATAATCAGCCACAGAAAATAGTTATTGAAGCACCTGTTGGCAATGTGACGTAAATACTCGTATCAAAACGAATTCCATTGCCGGGAATAATGTTTGCAAATGGATTATCGCTATTTGCGGAGATATTGATTGTCATAAAAATGGTGCCACTTACACCACCATTACGGAAAATAATCTCGCCAGCAGTACCGCCAGACAAAACTTGATAGCCGGCGAGGTTTGTTGCCCCCGCATAAATAAGCCCAGTTGCGTCAGCATGTGCTGAAAATACATTAGTCAATGTTGCCATTTAATTCCCCAAGTAAAAGCAGGGAGCCGAAGCCCCCTACCTTATTAACACTTACCGCCAGATTTTTTAGCTACTGTGACGGACTCTTTTGTCTTAGTCACACTGCCTTTGCGTGCTGGGGAATCCGAAAACATTTCTTTAATTTTTCGGAATGGGTAAGTTAAGCCACTCATTACGTCGTCACGTAAACTTTCATTAAACCGCTTTTCATCTTTTTCATATTGATCGTAATCACGCTCATTCTTTTTGGTTTGAGCGTCACCACCATCAGCATATTTATTAACCTTACCGCCCTTTTTAAAGGTTCCAGACAGTTGGTTAATGCTTACAGGAGTGCTGGGGCGTTTGTTACCTTGTGGCATCTTGACGGCACGACCATTATCTTGCACAGCCCCACCGTCAGCAAACTTTTTTGTTGCACCGCCTTTTTTCATAGCAGAGTTTTTCATCATTTTGCCATCCGGCATCATGTGAACATCACCGCCATCTTTGTAGCCGCCAGCGTTACCTTTAATAACGCCACCAGTTTTAAAGCCGCCTTGGCCATTCACAACGCCACCAGTTTTCAGACCCTTATGGGCTTTAGATGCGGGCTTACCTTCATGTGACATTAGTTCTTTTTTAAGACCAGACATTTTTTTCATCTCTGAAGCATGAGTAGCTTTGCTTTCGCCACCATGTTTCATTGCTTTAGCTGCCATAGCAGGCAAACCGCCCATCATGCCGAGCTGACGCCCCCTACGAGGTCCACGCATTGGGGCTGATGGCTCAACCGCTTCTCGAAGAGCAGGACGTGCCATTTCTGATGCTTTTTGCATAGCAGGACGTGCCATTTGCCCTTTGCTACGCATTGACCTAGCACGATCAGCCATTGAAGGTTTTTTAGGGGAAACAATTGCCGAAGATTGTCTTGCAGAAGAAATCATAGGCTTAACACGATCCAACATACCACCCATCATGCCGCCATTTGCTTTGGACATTGATTTATAGCCGTCTTCTGCTTTGGCAGCATCCATAGACATAACATGACCACCTTTTTTGAGCTTCAGAATTACTGAAGGCTCAGTGGTCTCCATTTTTACCATTGGTTTAAATTGGCCCATGATTGTGCCTCCTTAAATTTTTTGTGCATATACAACTGCCAGGCGATAAATGCCTTGAGTTGTAGAAATGGTGCCATCCGTATCGGCCAGAGTGTCTGAACCAGTACGGAGTGTCGAACCAATATAGGTCTGTGACATGTAAATCTCCTGTTAGCAGGGGGGCCTAAGCCCCCCTCTGGTTTAAACGCCCGGCGTTCCGTACATTGCGCGTGGATCTGTGAAACCCACATCGTAACGCTCAGTAGCCTTGTAGCGCATCGAATCAGTCTCGAAGTCGCCTTCCATTGTCTTCTCCAGCTTACGACGCATCAGAAGCTTCATGCCTTCTGGAGCATCGGTCTGAACCCACCATGCGGTAGCAGAAGTCAGACGCGACAGAACAGCAGCGCCTTCATCCAACAGACCAATGGATTTGATTGGGTTGATGTCGTTGTTAGCGTTACCAGAACGCAACACAGACTTCAGCAGAACTTCGGCTTGGAACACGTTGCCCGGTGCAACCACCAGTTGGCGTGGAACCAAACGAATCTTCTTGCCGTTGTTGTCAACAGCTTGACGAATTTGAATAAGCATTTGCTCAAGCGAAGTTTGCGACAGGTTAGCAGCAGTAGTCAGCAGGTTGCTAAAAGTACCGTTAACGATTGGATGCGAAACGGAGTTCAGTTGAACGCCATCACCGCCGGGATACGTTGCGTTAAACGCGCGGTTAAGCACGTTAGCCGACAGCGTCTCTTTGGTCTCAATCAGCGACTGTGCCAAGTGTTTGGCATAGACTTGACCGATACGGATATGGTCGCCATCTTCCACCAGAACTTTGGTCAGGGCAAATGCCAGGCCATAGACGGCGTAAACATAACGCTTCAGGAACAACACACCGCCCTGTTGATACGATACCGGCGTACCGTCAGGAAGCTGTGGAGCCGCGCCAAAGCCATAAAGCACTGGCTCTTCGTGGTAGTTACGTGGGATGCCTTCTGACTCAGCAAAGACGCGTGACCACTCGTCTGTACGTTGATCATAAACACCATCAAAACACTCATTCAGGATTGGTTCAACAATCGACCGAAAGTCTGTACTGCGCATTGGGGCTGCCATGATTCATGCCCTCCTTAGATAGCGTTAGAGACTGCAACGTACTGCGATTTGCTAATCGTAGCGCGTACAACCGTATAGGTATCACCCCAAGCATTGTCAACCGAGGGGGCCAGATCAATAATCCGCATTTGAGCATTTACGCCCGAACCTGCGAGAGTCGTTGACAGCGTGCATTGCGACAGACCAGTTACGTTAGAGCCAGCCGTGGTGTTGCTCAGGTCCGCTTCATCACCAACCGAAGTTTGTGCCAAAGTACCATCAGCTTGGATTTCATAAACGATATTAGAATCACTGTAGAAGTAAGCAACGCAAGAACCAGTTTGGAATGCGGTGTTTGCGGGCCAGTAGTTAGAGATACGACGGCGACCAGTGGTATCTGTCCACTCAACGCCAGCAAAGGCACCAAGGAACGCATCGCCAGCAGCGGCGACAACGAGTACACCAGTAGTAGCCATCTTGACGGGCTGACCCTTCAGGATGTCGGTGTTGTAAGCAGAGGCGATTCCGTTAGCAAGCGCTTGAGCGCGATCCAGACCCGAAGGATGAAACGCAGGGCGCATACCGAACGGAGCATTAATTGTAGACATAATGTTTACTCCAATTAGGTTTCAAAACCTTAGCCGAAAGTCGGCGCAGGCAGTGGTTTGTCTATATTGTCAATACCCTCACCTTCAATCCGTCCAAGCGGTTTGCCTGAACTATCGCGTCCCTGAATATTCTCTGCCTGAAGCCTGATTTTATTCGCTTCTTCCATCGGTGCGTCATGATGAAAGTGCGCCATAATGTCTTGATACATTTCCTCAGGAATCTTGAAGAGCAACATCTCGTTACAAGCGATATAACCAACGTGTTCACCAGCTTTTACACGGTAATTTTCAAAGCCTAGATAGTCTTCCGCTTTTACAGGGACGTAACCAAGCCGAATCCGTTTATCAATACTGTCGTATGCGTTAGTAGTGGACAGCCAGCAAACGTGCCAGCCGGGTATCTTTGGGGCATTAGGCAATGCGCTTTGTACCCATTCATCCTTCCACATCTTTCGACGTTCTTCGGCGGATACAAAAGTTTCTTCGGGTGCCTCACGAACAGGGTCGTGACTCGCGCGAGATTCGCGTCCACCGGCGGAGAGTGATCTTTTAAGACGTGAGTCCATGATTAGTTCCTTCCATTAGTTTGTCGAGCTTCAATTGCGTAGCGTTTTATCATGCGTGCCCGTTTTTCTGGGTCATCCCACATGCCAGCATCTTTCATGGCCCTGACTTGCTCAGGGCGGAGAGTAAACGAATTCTTACTCCCTCCACTTCCGGCTGCTGATTCACGCCCCGAACTGACAACTGCATTTCGTGGTCGGCTTCTAACTTGAGGTCTCTCGTTAGTATTCTCAGTATAACGGTTGGGCAACACTTTTTGCAAGCGATTATCAAGTTCATACCAATAGTCGGCATTAGTGGGGTCCCATCCCTCTTCAGCTAATGCTTGGTCAACCGTCAAAGCAATGCGGGAATCCATGTCTTTGCCGTTTGGGTCGTACCAAGGGTTGCTATCCATCCAAATTGACGCATGGCGCTGCAAACGAGGGTCTTGCTTAATCGTTGGTTGTTGCTGCGGCTGCACAGAACGTTTCTTGATACCCTCAAGGTCTTCTGCTTGACGGCGTGCTTCAAACCACATTTCTTGTGCATTTGTTAACAACTCGCCATCACCATCACGCGTAGCTTCAGCAATCTTGCGCTTGGCAAAATCAATCCGCATACGTTGGTCATCGATAGCTTTGTCTAAACGAGCTAACTCACTACCGGCAGTCTTACGCTCAACTACAGACAGTCGCTCTAGTAGCTCCTGATTCTGGCGCTGAAGGTTTTGTAGCCGATGATCTTTCTCGTTTGAAACTTGTTTGTGGTATTCCTTACGGGCGCGACGCTTTGCACGTTTGGACTCCCGGATGGCTTCAGCGTCAGGGTCAATAGCGCCAGTAGTGGCTATTTCCCTTGCTTCCGCCGCCTCATCTGATTCGTCGTTGTCATCTACTCCACCGCCTGCGGCCATCTCAGGGGAGGGGATGCTATTAGGAAGATCGATTGTTGCAGAGCCATCATCACCCTCTGTAATAACCATATCTTCATCTTTGGGACTCTCATTTGCCATTATATGTACGCCTTCACAGAGAGAGGATTACCAGTTACTTTGGTAATCAATTCGTGGTCATTCATGATCATAAAGAGTGCTGGGTCTTCGTCGGGGTTTTTTTCATCTGGTACTTCCCATCGATCACCGCCCCATTTAGGTACGCGAACGTAATCGCCTACAGCAGCCCATGTGCCTTCCGGCCATAGCTCCATAGTGTCCCGATGGCGGTAGGCCAAGGGGCCAATTGCGACTACTCTTGCAACCTGACCATTCCACTTTTCGGTTTCCTTCGTCTCTTCGACTAGGATAATTCGCCCGGATGTCTTCTTCTTAGTTCTGCGAAGTTGGACTAATACTCTGCCACCAAGTGGCGCATTACCGGGGTCTATATTGGGAAAGGCCCAATCAATTTCAGCTTGATCAAAAGCTACCGGTTCATTCAGACTCATTATCTTCCTTTAAAAGATTATTAAGAATATCCAAGGCTTCATTCAGCCCTTGGTTTTGTCCGACTAAGCGTTGATAGGTTTCAAAGTTGACAATATTACCTGCCATCAATGAAGTACCTATCTCAGCTTGACGCGCTTTTACAGCACCAATAAAGTCGGAGACGTATCTCATGCGTTACGTTTGTCTACGCCCTTATTAGCAAAATTACCGTGATCGCTATTGGCTTCAGGCATCGTTGCCGAACCCTGTTCCGCTAGTTGTTTGCCGGTTATCCACGCACCCGCTGCCATGCGCTTGTGTTGCCCTACTTCTTCTGATTGCTGCTCTTTATCAGTCGTTGCCATGATTAACTCCTTAAATTACGTTGGGTTGCTTCTTGAAGGGTTGTTGCGGTTTCTTGCTGCTTACTACGTAGTTTGGCCTCGTCTACCGACAAGTCAGCCTCTTTCATACGTTCTTTTGTCAGGTTGTTTTCTGTGTTCATTGCAATTTTGACTTGCAATTCTTTTTCATCCATTTGAATATCAGCTTGGTCTTTAGCCGCACGTCGCTGTGTTTCAGCCATTGATGCCTGCATAATTGCCTGAGCTTCTGGATCCGTAGGTTGTTGTTGACCTTGCACCATCTGTTGCATTAGCTGACTTAATTGCTGCAATGCGGGAAGAACCTGCGCAAATACTTGTTGCGTATCCATTTTGACATGCTCAGAAGCGGCAGCAATAGTCTGGTCAATCTCTTGTGGTATCTTGCTTTCTTGGTACTTTTGCAAGTTAATTTCTGTGCCACCAACAGCATACTCGCTAATTTGGTTGGTATACCAAAGCATCATGTGCTGCTTGATATGCTCTAGCACTTGCGGGATAAACTGTTGCGCGATAAGCGGGTTGCTACCCAATGCAGGATCCATAGCAAAGGCCAGATGCGTCTGAATGTGGGCAAGTTGGTCTTGGCGGGGATAAGCGAATGCAGGCTTACCTAAAGCCATTGATGCGTTCTCATCAGAGGCAGGCATCTCTACTGGCTTCATGGCGTTAGGCATCAATTCATTGACGTTTGGCACCTTCATCTGCCTCAGAGCGCGGGAATAGACTGTTCTGCGGTCAAACAGGTCTGGCGCTTCCTTGGCCATCGCCATAATAGCTTGAATCTGCGCCATCCGTTGCGTTTCACTGAAGATATGCGGGTCTGATACCGGCAATACGTCAGAGTTACGGTCAAAATCAGATGGCATGATCGCTAAATCAGCAACAACGTCGCCTTTTTGTTGATCAGCCAAATACCAGCGGTTAATCCGACCTAAAACACGCAGTACACGGCGCTGTGAGTCATGCAAACGGGCGTGAATAGCCGAAAATACAGACGCGCCTTGCTCAATTAGCGCCTGAGTCGTGCCAACTGGGGCGTTTGCGTTAATGTCAGCAATCTTTTCCTCAGATGTGGTGATTACACCCTTAGCAGCGCTCTCTAAAAAGCCCAATAATTGGAACAAAACAGGACTTGGCGGGTTAAATGGCATCGGCATAGCAATCTTACGGATGTCGTCAACGCCAGGAGCACCCTCAATCTCTACAACCTGCGTCACATCGATGGAATCAGACTGCCCGCTTATCTTGCCACCCTTAAGCTTCAGGAGCGTCGCAGCGTTGTTGATGTGAGCAGAGTCCAACAAAGCGCGTAAAGCACCTGTAAGGGCTGCTGAGAGGCCGCCAATCAACTGCGGCAAGCCAATAGCGTAAGCACCACGCCAAGGAATGAACTTAAACTCAATCAACCAATCTAATTTGGCGCGCGTTTCATCACCATCTTCCCAATTCCTGTACAAGCCAACAACCTTATTGTCCAACTCGTCAATCATCATGATGTAAGGAGCTAACTCACCGTTGGTTTCTGCGTCATCCTCAACTTCCAGCCAGGTATACGTATGGTAAACAGTACGTAAGCCGTCAACGTTCTCACCCATTGAGCGGCCTTCGATCTTGTCGTTGGCCTTCTCTGTGTGCGTTTGCTCAGGCATCATTGATGCGCGGATTAGATCGGTGTCGCGGTACAAGCCAGACGATATACGGCGGTCAAACTCTTGGCGGGTAACGTCGTGTTGCTCAGTCACACGCTGCGCCGTATAGAAATTGGCAGCAGAATAGGGTAGATGAATGTTGTCAATAGCCACAAACTCAGCGCAGGGGCGCTTCTTTTGCTCATCAAACCACAGCTTCATGTACTGTGAGCCACCAAGCGGAAGTTGCGTTAGTAGCTGCTCTTGCTCGTCGCGGAACTCTTCTATCTGCTCCGTTAACTGCCAATTCATGTAATCACGCTTACGCTCTGCACGCTCTGTCTTCTCAGGCGTTATCTCGCCAAAGATATGCGTACGAACAGGGCCATCGGGTGGGAATAACTCTTTGATTGCCTTAGCAGCAAAGTCAACGCAAGCCTCTGCCATTACAGGATGTACAACCTTTGACGCGCCATTAAAGTTAGCGCCGCCCGGTGCATCATTCCCTAAGCCAGTACGGCGTAAGCCTTCCTCGTACTGCTTATCTCGCTTCTCGCGGTCAATCTTATCCTTGTCAATAAGATCAAGGTAACTCATGGCCAGATTGCTTAAGTCATACGAGTTAATATCTTCTGCCATGTTGGCGTAGAAGTCGCCGTTATTGTCCGGGCCTTGGAACGCCTTCATTTTTACAACGGCAGAGCCATCCTCCATCTCTTCGACTTCCTGCTCTTCCTCGTCTTCTAAGTCAACAGTAGCGCTACCGTCTAGGTTGTTAGTTATCCCATCGATGAAGCGACCAAAGTTAGGGTCGTTAGGCATGGTAGCCATAGCTTTTTCCTTTTAATGTTCAATGAGCGCAATACGCCCACCAATTTTGAATGAGCCGACGTTAATAAACCCACCATCAGCCATCTTGTTTGGAGGGTAGTTCGCTGCCAACATTTTATTAATCTTGTTTTCAAAGTTGTCAGAAGATACAGCGCCACCCTTAGCGTAACTATTAGCTAACATATTGTTTATGCGGGACTCTAAGCTATCGCCTTTGACTGCGCCGCCTTTGGCCATGCCTTGATCTGGCGTTAGATCTTGAGGCAAGTAGGCATCTATTTCTTGTTTACTTAAGTATTTGCCATTCTGTCTTACAAGGTCAGTGTTTTTAAGATCACTAACACTACTCCAATTGCCAGACTTAACAAAGTCTTGGACGAATGGGATGTATTCATCACTAGGCTTACGGTTTCCCTTGCCTTTAATCTCAAGGATGGCGTCGGGCGGAGGGCCTTCGTTGTTTTTATTCCAAAAGTAAGTGTGAACACTAATTCGGTTAGGGTCAATCAACCCTGCTCGCGCGGCGTTGTCGTATTCCTTTAGTAAGTCGTCATAGCGCTGTCCAATAAGTTCTGGAGAAGCATACGGTATTTGGCCCTTACCCACCTCAATCGTCACATGTGGTTCACCCTTGGCGTCACGCAGGGTATACAACTCAACCTCGCCACGCAGTAACGGGTCACAATGCCCAGCGCCGCCAACACAGTGACGCATGATGTCACCCTCGTACTTCGTAGCCTCGCGGACAAAAGTCTCTGCCTCCTTGTTACTCATACCCTCTGGGCGCTTAATCTGCCTCCAGCTAACACCTCGGGGATTATTTTCAGCAGGGTATTCCTTAAACACATGCACAGCAGGGTTGTTAGCTAATTGCAAGTCAGCCCTAGTCTTTTGTATGTCGCGCCATGCGCTAATCTTTCCTGACAGCGCAGACACGTCGTCCACCGTCATCTTCTCTAAGTCTTTAGGTGCAATGCGTAGGTTCTTAGGAAGGTTAGATGTGGGATCCATCGCATCACGAACTTCGTCAATCATGTGACGGAACTCAAGGGTAACGTCAGGATACGAACCTAGTTCATAAAAGTTTGTCTTTGGGTCTAACTTAGACAAGAACGTATTTTTTTCTGCAATTGAGGCAAAACCTGCTCCAGTTAATTCCGCTACTTTAGAAGGCTGAATTTCCATATCGATAAAAGTCTCCCAATTTTGAGCTATTGGGTTAGTAGAAATATTTTCTGCTGGGAACCCTTCTTGGAGTCGTTTGCGTTGTGCGCCAAACGCAAACCGCGGATGTACAAAGCCATCTACTGGCATTGACCCATGATACAAACCACGCGAAGCAAGGGTGTATTCGTCATCAAACTTATCTCTTGCCGCCGCAAGGTCTCGTTGAGATAGCGTTGTATCTTTACCCGCCGCTTGCGCCTTCTGAATATCAGATTCCATCTTAGCCAGCTTTGCGTTTTGAGATTCCTTCAATGCCTCAGCCTCAAGCGCCCTGCGTTCAATGCCTAGACGGATTGGGTCTTCAGGCGTGCCCATCTCATTCTTAACGTACTTGCCAAGCTTAGAGTCAACCCATTTATTGACGACGGTATCGATTGGCCCTTCATTTAATAAATTCCTCTTTAAAGGAACGGTTGCACGTTCAATTGAACCAGCTAACCAATTGCCACCCTTGGGCTTAACAGCATACGCTTGGGTCGGCGCTACAGCCTTTTCTAGTGCGCTCTCAAGCATGTTCATAGCGGTAGGCGCTAACGCCTTACCAACCTTCGCAACCTTAGCGGCCACAGCCGGTGTGAGAGGCGCAAGCAATGACGTAGCAGTTTCAGCAATAGGACGCTCAGTCTTAGACGTAATCCCCGACTTCTGGAATTGCTCTCTAAACGCATCAGAGCCAGCGAATGGCTTATCAGTAGATAGTGGGAACTTAGGTACGCGCTCGTCACCCATCACAGATGCAGGCTTACTTAGGAAAGGCACCTTAGATTGCAGGTAATCTAAGCCTTGTAAAGGTAGGTTGGCTAAATCCGCCATGCCGCCTAATGTGTCCGCTACAACGCCGCGGTTAACTATGTCTATAAATGCGCCCTTGTCAGCATACGTTTTCTGCTCTTTCTTGTATGCGTCTTGTAAAGCTGCTGCGGATTCTGTTATCGGCGTAAGATCAAGAATAGACTTGCGCAAGGGAACGCCGCCCTCAGCCATGTAAGCCAAGCCACCATTAGCCATACCAAATGAGTTTAATTTCATGCTCTACACCGCGTAAGGGTTAACCGACTTGCGCCTTGGCTCGTCGTCTTCGTCATCATACTGCGGTGCTGGGTCTATGTCTAACCATCCCGCATCGCGTAAGTATCTTAAGGCTTGCGTGCAAGAGTCAACATAATCGTCGTGTGCGGAGTCTGGGAAGCTACATATTTGACTCACAAAGCCCTCAGCCCAATCTCTTACGTATCCCTTACGCTGGGTGCTCTCGGGTATCCAGACCCGCTTATGCGCAATGATGTTAGCCACGATAGAAAGGCGCTGTACTTTGTCTGCCCGGCCGGGATTGTAGGCGCGCACTGGGAGATGCGCTCGTTGTAAGTCTTGTATCAAGCTTATGCCAGCTGCCTTGTCTTCAATCAAAACTAAATCGACTTTTTTGCCACCTGTGAAATTGCCGCGTCTTTCAGCTTCTGGGTCTGCACCGAAGCTTACTTTGAATTCTTCGATGACTTTCGGACGCAGGTCCGGGTATTGTAAGTGCGCTTGCCATGAGTCGATTAGCATGACAGACATCGGCCCATCCATCGGCTTGAAAACGCCCCAGGTGGTAGCAGCCGTTGGATCGTTGATTGTCTTCTCAGTGTAAGCGCAGTCATAGCTCTGCAAGATGAACTCAAATTTAGGAAACTCTTTGTTAGCTGGCCACAACCGAAACATTTCTCTTTTGACAATGCCGGATTCTTCGGGGTCAATGATCTCAGCGTAGATCTCTTGACGTCCGAGTGTAGTGCCCTCGTATTGCAGTATCTGTTTACGAAAGTTTTCAGCTAAATTGTCAAGATTAACGTGCGTTGACGCTCGAGTCAGCACAACGTCATCGCCTTCTCTATTTATAAGCTCGACGATCAAGTCTTTAGGCCGAGGCGTTGTCGTACAGATAAGACGCGTCTTGCTGCCAAGACGTATGCCGAGCATGGACATGTCCCATGCTTCTTGCAAGTAGTCCCATGCTGCAAGCTCGTCGAACCATCCTCCGTGAAATTGTGGGCCGCGAAATCGGCTCGGCTCAGATGCGGGGATTCCCTTAATCAGGCTGTTATTGACAAGAAGCATCTCGTGTAGCGCTTTGTTGTAGTCTTTAATGAGTATCTTCGGGATGACAGATAGTAGTCCTGAGTCGCCTTCGAAGCATGTCGAGCGCACGTCTGCACTGGTCGGCGCGGACACTACCCAGCGGGTGTTGGGCTCAGACCAAGCCCACCAGCCGAGCTGTTCAGCAGCCGACCGAGTCTTACCCGCGCCTCTACCGGCGAGCATCAGCCAGATAGTCCACCAATCGCCGGCGGGCAGTACCTGGTGCTTATGAGCGCGAGTCAGCCATGCTGTGCGCCAGAGGAAGGCTTCTTGCTTCGCGGGCGGTAGCTGTGAGAATTCAGCCTTAGTGGCTGGGTCTGACAGTATCTCAACTAAGCTCATTTACTCTGTAACTTTAGCTGTATGTTGCTAATCAGTGCAGCAAACTTTGCATCTAGGCTGCTGTCAATCTGCAAAGGACTATCTTTGTCGCCGGCTAATATTTGTCGCTCTCCGTACTTCTTAGGATTCCATTTTGCTAATAGTTTAAGGCGCGTCTCAATCTGTAGCTTACGATGACCGAGCATGTCTCTGCGCGTGATCGTCAGCCCGGCAGCGCTGCTCGTCTCTTCTTCGCCCATGAGCGGAGTGTCTGCGATAGTCAGCAAATCCTCCGCAATTGCGTCATATCCAATATCACGCGCGTACGCGATAGCTGCGGAAAGACCAGCGCCACCTTCCTGCAGCGCATCGTCTTTATATATCCAGTCATAGACAGTACGCCAGGCCGGCATCCCATCTAGTCTGCATATTTGTCTTAAGGGCTCTCCATCTGAGAGTCGCTCGCAGATGTCGTGTGCAATATCGAGCGAATATTTTGTGGGCCGACCAGTTTTCTTTTTGCCGACAAGCTTAGTTTTAATGGGCTCAGTCATTTTTCAGTCCCTCGTATGATGAATAGCAACATTTTATAGCATATTACTTTGTGCGCGGGTGCCAGCGCGAAAATGCGCGATAGCTACTTAGTGCGCGAGTGCGCGAGTGCGCGTCAAATCCGGTGTGTAGGTAATGTGGGCGTAGGCACTGTTGGCTATGTTGGCGTGCGATTTAAATCGCTCCACGTACGGAACTGGCTGCCAAGCCGTACACATACACACATATATATATATATCTAAGATATAAAAATATAATGACAATACTGCCCACAACTCCCTCAAACCTAAGCTGGGCGCGGGTTCTCGCGTAGGCAATCGTGCTTTTTCAAACCGCCCACGCGTGGCCCACATTGCCCACACCACGCCACGCAAATATTTTTCGAAAAATATTTACACAGCGCGCAATATCGTGATATATTTCTTGTGTCGGACAAACTTATCGCAACTCACACCCACCAGGAGCCACACATGATCTTCTTAATCTCAGCAGCGACTT
>Ga0209284_10003675_pt1 | contig 18488 bp, 25 predicted proteins | sample FRY03_FD_187211 | JGI IMG/M metagenome (GOLD analysis project Ga0209284, IMG submission 187211) | Freshwater microbial communities from Lake Fryxell liftoff mats and glacier meltwater in Antarctica - FRY-03 (SPAdes) (version 2) | ecosystem: Environmental > Aquatic > Freshwater > Ice > Glacier... | reverse complement strand
TTTATAATTCCATAAGAAAGTCAACTTTGTGGTTCAAGACAGCGTTTCCCGAGGAAACACATGACAGCAAACCTCACACGACTTACTAGATTACAATGATTTTAGAGTAAGTCGTGAGGTTTTGCAGTGTTTCCTTAATTACAAAGTTTACTATTATGCATCAAAGTTATTATGCCCTTGTGGTACAATGTTGTGTGTTAGAAGCGTTTCCTTAATTTCATCATCCCAATCAATTAGGAAGAAACCATTCTCGCAATGATAAGAGTCGGATTGCCACGCTTCGTTTTACTTTGCTTGCAATGACAGCAGGATCAGATTAATCTACCCTAATCTTAAGAGTCTGGGTGACTGGAGGATGATCGCTAAACTCTACTACAGCTATGACATCATAGATACCTTGTTGGAGATAAGTAGTGCTCGTTTCATTGCCTTGTCTGCCTTGTTCAGTGATGATCTGACCATTACCAAAATCTCGATTGACTGACTTGATTGGTCAGTCAGTCTGTAGTAAGAATCATACTTCATCGCCTACGCGAGCGAGCTGTGCAGGGTGAGTCGTACTGACGACTTTGACATCTCTGAGAGCTCTTTTGACGACGATATCATCTGCAAGCTCGATCGTATCTTGAAATCATTTTTGAGTCTGTACAGTGACTTTTGGTCTATATGCTCAGGATTCATTATCTTCAGAAAAACGATAGACGTGCTTGATCGATCATTGGGAGACATTACGCACGATCGTACCATCACCAAAATCCCATGTGAAATATACTACCTCATCGTCAGCATCATTGAGCTGGGAGATACTTGCATCCAGTGTTACGGTAAGAGGGTCAAACCCTACTTTTTCACTTGATTTCATGACCCCGATGATGGGACTTATATTGGCAGTAATATTATATTGATAACTACTCGATTTACCTTGCTCATCAAATACGGTGATCGTGATGGTATGGTTTTTTCTATCTTCTACTTTAAAGAGGTAGCTTTTTTGTGAAGAAGGGAGGACTGTCGTTCCATCGAATTTGACATTGATGATTGGTTTTTTGATGGTAGGTATGATATCATCGACCGTGAGCTTGAGTTGAGCAGGGATAGTAGTCAGAACTATTTTGTTGTCTTCACCGCTGATTGGAATGATAGTAAATGCCGTGTCTTCAGGATATTTGTGCGTAATCGTACTTCTAATAACATAAATACTATTGTTGACCGCAAGATCATCAGTTTCACATACTCATTGTTTACCTTCATCGGTGGTAAAGAATGCTCTGAGCTGGTACTGACGTCATGGAGCAAAACTATAGACATAGCTTGAACTCGCACTCTCAATACGATCGACAATCTCATCAGTCAGCTTATCTACTATTTCAAATTGATATTGCGTGATCACTGCTCCAACGTCTGATAGATCGACTTTGAGACGATAGTTATTGTTTTCTACTGCTTGAGCGCTGACAGTACAACCAGGGACATTACTTTGATTGACTCTCACCGCAAACTGATAGATGATTCCTGGATACTCGGGAATCGAATATGATATGATGTGAAGTTTTGGTGTGTAATAATAATGACTAAAGTTGACTTTTTGTTTGTCGGTCTGCCCATCGTTGTCCATATCCCAGTCAATGGCTGAGTTGACAAGATTGAGATCGCTTGCGATTTTGGTAGCATTGACGATGAGCTGTGACGGATTTTCTCCGATGATGATTTCGTTCTTTGCATCATTAAGTGTATATGGTCATGCTTTAGTATTAAGTTCTATTTCAGTTTGTACATCGATTTGCATCAGATTGTTCAGTGTAGACTCTTTGAGCTGATTGGTTGTTCTATCGATATAGCGATAAGTAAGGGATTGATCGTAGGTTCCTTTTTTGAGATAGAGACAAGCATTGCCAAAAAATCATTCATTATCAAACGCAACACGAGCACTATCGATCATCTGACCGTTACCACAGTCAAGTAAGAAACTTGCTATTTGACCATTGAGTGTGATGCCAATGAGACGATTAAACGTATCTGCATTGTATTGATAGACTATGCTCGCTGGAGCGATCACTTTGAGTCCAGGTTCTCCTAGATAGATCTTACCGTTTTTGATTCTACGATCATTGGTTTGTTTGACGATGAGGTAGGGATTGATGATCATAGATGCGTTATTACCACTTGTGTCCATCGCATTGACCTTCGTGATTCCAATCGTTCCACCGATGATTGCTGTCATTACCAGTACAAATCACATCACGAGAGCGACGATAAATGCTACCTTGCTACCTTCTTTTTTGGTAAAGAGTTTATAGCCTGACCATACTGATAGTCCAAATCATGTGAAGAAGAAGATCAACGCAATAAATAAGATGATACCTTTTACTACAGTTTTGACTGTATCTGGCGTGATACCAAGTCACTCGATACTACTAGGGTTTTGAAGTGCTACCATAAAAGCAATCAATACGATAATCAAAAAGAAGAGGAAAAACGTTCCACATCCTATTACTAAGGTCTTTGTAGAAATAGTTTTTTTGTTCATCAGTTGTTGCTGAAATAGTTGTGTTGGATTTTGAATTGGTGTAGGAATCGGTTGTGAAACAGGAGTATTGCTCGTTGCGGGGATTTGATCGAGGTTGGTAGGAGACATGTATCGGGAGATGCAAGATATAAAATATATAGATATTATATGTATACAACTCAGATTCGTCAAATCTTATTCTTTGTTTCATTTGTTAGTTATAGATAATGTGATGACTTATTATTAATTTGTGATATATCTATATGTATCGAAACTTCGAATTACGTATTCAATAATAGTAATTAAGGAAATACTAAATAACCATCTAAGTTGATTGTGATTACAATGTTTACTATTCTTTATCAAAGTTATTATATGCCCTTTGGGTACAGCTTTGTATATTAGTAGCGTTCACCAAAGATACTAACTTAGCTTCATCCACGAGGACTATAGTACCGTACTCACGGTGAACACATGATAGCAAACCTTTTACGACTTACTAGAATTACAATGATTGTAGAGAAAGTCGTGAGGTTTTGCTTGTTTCCTTAATTCTTTCATCAGAAAATCACGCCATACCGATTGTTTCCAATACTAATTTCTGGAGCTTGAGGAGTATAATATCTATTGTCTGACATTATCTCGTTGAGATAGTAGGTTAGATTGTAGGATTGGTATCGAGTATCGTGTACGATCCGTAGTTCTCGTGAATATCATCAGTGATAAAAATGCTCTTGAATTCTACTTGGACATTGATAGTATAAGGCACAATTCATTTACCTTTTTTGAATATATAACAAATGAGTAAACCACACTTAAACATTGGTACTATTGGTCACGTCGATCACGGTAAAACTACACTTACGTCAGCTATCTTGACTGTTCTTGCTACGAAAGGTTGGGCTAAAGCAATGGACTACGGTTCAATTGATAACGCTCCAGAAGAGAAAGCAAGAGGTATTACAATCAATACAAGACACGTTGAATATGAGACAGAAAACAGACATTACGCACATATCGATTGTCCATGACATGCTGATTATATCAAAAATATGATCGTTGGTGCATCTCAAATGGACGGTGCTATCTTAGTAGTAGCTGCTACTGACGGGCCTATGCCTCAGACAAGAGAACATATCTTACTTGCAAAACAAGTTAATGTACCTGCAGTTGTTGTATTCTTGAACAAATGTGATATGGTAGATGACGAAGATATGATTATGCTCGTTGAAGAAGAAGTAAGAGATCTATTGACTAAAAATGGTTACCCTGGAGACACTACTCCTATTATCAGAGGTTCCGCTCTACAAGCTGGAGAAAACCCATCTGATCATGATGGCAAAGCAAAATGTATATTCGAGCTTATGGATGCATGTGATACATTTATTCCAGAACCAGATAGAGACGAATCTAAACCTTTCTTGATGCCTGTAGAAGATGTATTCTCTATCAAAGGAAGAGGTACAGTAGTAACTGGTAGAATCGAAACTGGTGTAATCAAAGTAGGAGACTCAATCGAAATCGTAGGTATCGCAGAAGATGCTCAAGCTACAACTATTACTGGAGTAGAAATGTTCCACAAACAGTTTGAACATGCTGAAGCAGGTATGAATGTAGGATTATTGCTTAGAGGTATTGAAAAAGACCAAGTTGAAAGAGGACAAGTACTTTGTAAACCTGGTTCTATCAAACCTCACTCAAAATTCGAAGCTGAAGTATACGTACTTAAAGCAGAAGAAGGAGGAAGACACAAACCTTTCATGACATGATACAAACCTCAGTTCTTCTTAAGAACTACTGATGTTACTGGTGCGATCACTACTGCAGAAGGTGTAGAAATGATTATGCCAGGTGATAATGCTAAAATTATTGTTGAACTTATTTCTAAGATTGCAATGGACGAAGGTCTCAGATTTGCAATTAGAGAAGGAGGTAGAACAGTAGGAGCTGGAGTCGTAACTAAAATCCTTGCTTAACTATATATCTTAGGGTTCATCTCGATGATCTGATATCACCAACCACGATGTCAGATCATTTTCTTGTGAATATTATTATTTATATCCGTTCATTAACTTTACGCTACCATGGCAAAACAATCACACCCTAAGCTCAGAATCAAGCTCAAAAGCTATGATGTAAGAATGTTGGAGAGTTCTGCTACTAAGATAGTAGGATTACTTAATAAATCAGGTGCTCATATCAAATGACCCGTTCCACTACCACAAAAAAGAAGACTTTATACTGTCAATACTGCTCACTTTGTCAACAAAGATAGTAGGGAACAATATGAAAGATTTACATATTCGAGACTGATAGATGTGGTTGAAACAGGAGATAAGACAATTGAACTGCTTCAAAATCTTTCAATCCCTGTAGGAGTCATGGTAGAAGTTAAAGTATTCTAATACATCATTTGTTGATGTGACTATGGTCGATGACCCTCTGGTGAAATATAGTACATTGCATAATAGGGCAATTATATTCACTCAGAGTCATTGGACACGAATATGCCTTTATGTTAATTTACTATATTTTCTTTTATATCAATGAAAAAAGGTTGAATAATATTATCAAAGATTGAGATGACCAAACTTTGGCATCAAGATTCATTTATAGCTGTTACTATAGTTAAGCTTGTAGATCAAAAGATCGTAAGAGTGAAAACTATTGAGTCTGACGGTTATAATGCAATAGTTGTTGGAGCATTACATAGAAAACCTCATAAAGAATACTCTTATCTTACTGAGTTTAGACTTGATGATGAGTCAGTTGCTCAATACATAGAACAATCTGGTTCTACGATTGATGCAAGTGTGCTTGAAGGCAAAGAAATAGTTAATATTTCTGCTACATCTAAAGGTAAAGGATTCCAAGGAGCAGTCAAAAGACATAATCTTACTGGTAACTTTGCTACTCATGGACACAAATTTACGAGAGTAGTAGGATCTATGGGTAACCGCAAGCCAAGAAGAACAATGAAGGGACATCCGGCTGCGGGACATATGTGAGTGGATACTATTACTATCAAACGTATTGCTATTATCTCAACATTTGTCAAAGACGATGTTCAATACATTTGTCTCAAAGGATCTGTACCAGGATGGAGAAACAATTATATGAAAGCTTTTTTTAACTAGTTAACGATTATCGATCCAATGTCTCTATCATTAGCAATTTATAATCAAGCTTGAACAGTAATTGATACCAAAGAGCTTGATTCACAACTATTTGACGAAAGTCGTATCAATACATCATTGGTACACGAATTTGTCTTGATGCAATTAGCAAATGCCCGTATGGGTAATGCTCATACCAAAGATAGATGAGAAGTCAATTATTCAAATAGAAAATTATTTAAGCAAAAAGGTACGGGTAACGCGAGACCTTGATCACTCAAATCTCCTTTGAGAAAGCAAGGTGGAGCAGTATTTGGCCCTAAAAATAATGTTAATCATACGAAGAATATGACAAAGAAAGCAAGAAGACTTGCGATCTTATCGAGTGTAATTATGAAATTATCTGCTAATCAAGTGATTGGACTTGAAAGTTTTGTACAAGATGTAGCAAAAACTAAAGCGGCTAAACAAGTACTTAATATTATTGCTCCAGACGCAAGAAAACATCTCATTATTCTCCCTCATACCGATGATATTTTCTATAGATCATTTAGAAATATTAAATGAGTAAAAGTAATTACAGTTGATTATGTTAATCCATATGATATCCTAACTCATCATACTGTCATCTTTGTTGGTGAGTCATTAGATACATTTGCTCAAAGCTATGCTTAATATAGTAATAATTATTTATAGTACGTTTTAATTTTTTCTTACCTATTGTTATGAAGTTATCACATCTTCACCGTCGCAGAGCCGTAAAATCACTTCAAGTGAGTGCTCTCAAACAGCATGATGCACACTTTATTCTTATCAAGCCATTGATGAGCGAAAAGGCTTATCAATTATCTACGCAAGGCACGTATGTGTTTAAAGTACATCAAAAAGCTAATAAAAATGATGTTAAAATAGCATTTAATGCATTATATGACAAAATGCCTGTATCAGTCAATATTGCGTGTATGCCTACTAAACACAGGTTCAATAGAGTAGTAAAACATGCTTATAAAAAAGCAATGATCACCCTTAAAGAATGAGATACAATCGAACTTGTGTAAGTCAGAATTGATTTATGCCCCCTATGGCTACTATGCCGATATTATAGTTTATTTATATAAAGCGTTATCTCATGTGATTGAAAAAGTATAAACCATATACACCTTCCAGAAGAACAATGGTTGGCTCTGACTTTGCGGATATTACTACTAGTAAACCTCTAAAATCTTTGACCAAATTCCTTGGTAAGACTGGTGGTAGAAATAATCAGTGAAGAACTACCTCTAGATTTAGAGGTGGAGGACACAAACAACTCTATAGAATGATTGATTTTAGAGGATATGACAAACTCAACATCCCTGCAGTCGTCTCTACGATTGAATATGACCCATATAGAACCTGTAGAATTGCTTTGCTGACTTATGCGGATGGTGAAAAAAGATATACTCTTTCGTGGAATGGTATCAAAGTAGGTCAGAGTGTGATGTGTGGACCAACTGGAGAACTTGTCGAAGGTAATAGAAAACAACTCAAAGATATTCCTGATGGATTTATCATCCATAATCTTGAAGTCACACCTATGACCAAAGGTAAGATGTGTAGATCTGCTGGAGCATATGCTGTATTGCAAGGTAGAGATGCTGATGAAATATATGCAATTGTGAAACTACAATCAGGTGAAGTAAGAAAAATACATGCTCATTGTTATGCGACAATCGGTAAGGTAGGAAACGAGGAACACATGAATACTGTGATTGGTAAAGCTGGTAAAATGAGATGGTTAGGAAGAAAATCTCATGTCCGTGGTAAAGCGATGAATCCTGTAGATCATCCTCATGGAGGAGGTGAAGGTAGTACTTCGATCGGTCTACGTAAAGGTCCAAAAGCATGGAATGGAAGAAGAGTTGCTCCAGGTATCAGAACCAGATCAAAGAAAAAGCCATCTTCATCATTTATTCTTTCAAGAAGAACTAAAAACTAGTTGTAGCTTGAAAATACATGTAAAATAACTATTATTTCTTTTTGTATCGTCCAATGACAAGATCACTCAAAAAATGATTTTATGTAAATACTAAATTACTTTCTATTATTGAGAAACTTAATACTCAAGGTGAGAAAAAAGTAATCAAAGTATATGATAGAGCATGCCAAATTGTACCAGAAATGATCGGCTTTACTCTAGCTGTTCATAATGGTAAGCAATTCATTAGTCTATACCTTACCGATGAAATGATCGGACATAGACTTGGGGAATTTGTACCCACTAGATCATTTAGATGACATCCGTTCTAATTTTTACCTCGCTATTATAGTTTACGATGAAAAGCGCTACATGCACACTTAAATACGCAATAACTTCTTACAAAAAAATGGAGCTTATTGCTACATTAATCAGAGGTAAAAATGCTGCAGAAGCAATCAATGTTCTTCAGTTTGTACCTAAAAAAGCTGCTCAAATTATGTATAAAGTAGTTAAGTCTGCAATGCATAATGCATCTCATAATGAAGGTGCAGCCTTGGATAATCTGACTATTGCTGAAGTAAATATCGGTAGAGGTCCAAAAATCAAAAGAATGAGATTTGCTTCAAGATCCAGAATGCATGGATATGTGAAGCATAGATCATTTGTAAGTGTCACTGTGGCAGAAAGAGCTTAATTGTACTATCGAGAATGGCGATTACCATTTGTTTTACCTAATATTTCGTTGTATCATGTGACAAAAAGTTCATCCAATTGGTTTCCGTACTGGTGTGATAAAATCACGACAATCAGAATGGTTTGCTAAATCTAAGAAAGATAACAGAGTACTCTTTATCGAAGATGTAAAAGTCAGAGACTATGTAGATACTTATTATGCAAGAAAAGGAATTGCAAAGATAGTGATCAGAAAAACAATGCAAGAAGGTGAAATTATTCTTTTCTCATCAAAACCTGCAGTGATTCTTGGTAAGGATGGTACAACACTAAAAACGTTGGAACAACAACTAAAAACAAAATATGGTAAAATATTTAAAATAAGCGTCAAAGAAGTCAGAACCCCAGAATTATCAGCTAAAATTATGGCAGAATATGTTGCATCTCAGATCGAAGGTAGAACTCCTTATAGAAGAGTAGCAAAACAATTATTGGATACTGTGATGGAGAAATGAGCGTTATGAGTTAAAATCCAAGTAGCTGGTAGACTTAATGGTGCTGATATCTCAAGATCTGAGAAATTCTCAAAAGGTAGAATTCCGCTACAGACATTGAGAGCAGATATCGACTATCGGTATACTACTGCAATGACTAAATACGGTATTTTGGGTATCAAGGTGTGGATCTGTAAAGGAGAAATGTTTAATTAATAGTGTAATCTTTGTTATTTATTGTTATCCGTACGTACTCATGTTGTTAGTTCCACAAAGACGAAAGTTTAGAAAGGTTGCAGTCGGAAGATTGTCAGGTGTAAGTTCTAACGGAACTGATGTTGCATTTGGTACTTTTGGTATGAAATCTATCACAAATGGTTTTCTTACAAGTAGACAAATCGAAGCAGCTAGAAAAGTTATTGTTAGATATGTTAGAAAGTCTGGTAAGATATGGATCAGAGTGTTCCCCGATGTACCAGTTACTAAAAAACCTCTTGAGGTAAAGATGGGTGGTGGTAAAGGATCAGTTGATCACTATATGGCTAGAATTAAAAGATGAAGAGTGTTATTTGAAATCAATGGTGTTGATTATGAAACAGCAAAAGACATCTTCAATAAAGCTTCATATAAACTACCCTTCAAAACTAAAACGGTGGCGAGAGGTGAAATTAATTAATTTAGTATTGTAACTGATTATATCATGGCAAAAAAAACTACTGTTAGTGTTAGTCCTACTGATATCACTAAGAATCAAAAAAAATTATACGACGCTCGTGTTAAAAATACGCTCAAGTCTCTAAAAAAGGTAGATACACTACGTGCAACGAAAAAGTTGATAGCTCAACAAAAAACTGCTTTAACTGCTAAATAATTATTACTCATGGCTGTAATTGGAGATAAAAATATCAAGGAACTCACTGGTACTGTAGTGAGTAACAGAATGGAAAAGACTGTAGTTGTATCTGTCGAAAGAGTTAAGCTGCATCCATTATATCAGAAAAGATATGTGGTTAAAAAGAAATACTACGCTCATGATGAGAAAGGCTTAGAAATAGGTGATCAAGTAAAAATCAGAGCTACAAAACCAATTAGCAAATTAAAACGCTGGATTGTAGTATCATAATAAGTATAAAGATAAGATTATCCTATTTTGTAATGTATTACCCGTAACAATGATTCAACACGAAAGTAGAGTATTGGTAGCTGATAACAGCTGAGCTAAGGAAGCATTGGTTTTTGGAATTATCAAAGGTAATTCAAAATCTGCTACTGTAGGCGATGTTGTAAATGTTGCTATCAAAAAAGTACTCCCCAACTGAAATCTCAAAAAAGGTGAAACCTCACGTGCTGTGATAGTTAGAACTGTTAAAGAGATTAGAAGAAAAGATGGTACCTATCTCAGATTTTGAGATAACGCTGTTGCTCTTATCAGTAAAGAAGGTAAGGCATTATGAAAAAGAATATTCTGACCTGTTGCAAGAGAGCTCAGAGAAAAATGATTTAAAGACCTTGCTTCTTCTGCTGATGAAGTAATATAATATATCAACTATTTAGTAAATTTATCTGTCCTATCTGATGCAGAAATTGAGAAAAAATGATCCAGTTCAAGTTATTACTGGAAAATATAAAGGAACTATATCGACCATTGTCTCAAGAAATTGAGATTCTGTCATTGTAGAATGAGTAAATATGTACAAAAGGGCTAAAAAAGGTGAGTGATATATTGATGTTACTAAGCCTATTGATATCTCTAATGTGATGTATTATTCAAATAGTCACCAAGCTACTTCAAAAATCTCTATTGCTATTAATTCTGATGGCAAAAAACAAAGAAAGCTCGTCGCTTTTGATGAGATACTTAAATAGTCTGACTTCATTATGTTTTTTATTGAGTTTATTATATCCCGATTCCAATGAGTTTGTACGACACTTTCACTACCACCACTAAGTCTGAGCTTGCTAAAAAGCTTGGCAAGAAAAATCCTCATCAAATACCTTCAATCACTAAGGTTGTTGTATCGATGTGAATAGGTTCACTGCATACGAGAAAATGAATCAAAGATTTCAGTGATCTTATTGAGAATTTACAGACAATCACAGGACAAAAGCCTTTTATGATCAAATCAAAGCAATCAATCTCCAATTTTAAATTGAGAGAAGGTATGCCATCAATGATTAGTGTAACTCTCAGGGGTAAAAAAGCTTACGAGTTTCTTGAAAGATTACGTATTCTTGTGTTACCTAGAGTAAGAGATTTTGTTGGTCTTAATCCAAAAAGTTTTGATAAAATGGGAAACTATTCATTGTGACTTAAGGATCAAAGTGTCTTTCCTGAAATCAATTACGAAGAACTACAAACGATGTCTTGAGTACAAGTCACAATAGTTCCTACGACAAGTGTCGTAGAAGAATCAAAAGAATTGTTAAGAAGCCTAGGACTTGTGTTTGTGAATGATAAATAATCTTACTCTCTTATATAACTTATATTATGGCTAGAAAAGCACTGATTCAAAAACAATTAAAACTTGAAAAAGCAAGGCTGCATGCTCTTGCTAATCCTACTTCAACGTTCCATATTGCAAAACATTACAACAGATGTAAATTATGTGGAAGAACTCATGCATATATGAGAGAGTTTGATGTCTGTAGAGTATGTTTTAGAAAGTATGCAAGAGAAGGATTGATTATGGGTCTCAAGAAAGCTAGTTGGTAATTATTTATTTATCTTACAATTATTATATTATGAGTATTGTTAATGCTCCGGTTCATGATCTGCTTATCAGAGTCAAGAATGGATACCTAGCAAGAAGACCTCAAGTGAAAGGCATGATTGCCAGTAAACTTAAGATCGCTGTGTGTGAATTATTAAAAACTTATAAATTTATCGAAGACTTTCATGTCACTGATGAATCTGGAAAAAAAACATTGTCGATTGATCTTAATAAATTTAAGTCAGCACGTGAAGATATTCCTATGATTAAGTTCTATTCGAAACCCTCAAGAAGAGTATATGTTTCGTATCACGACCTCAAACCAGTAGCTGGTCACGGTGGTATTGGAATTATTTCTACTAATCAAGGATTGATGGCAACTCATGTTGCCAAATCTCTCAAGATCGGAGGAGAGTTAATTGCAGATATCTACTAAATTTATTATCTTGTCCGAATATTATTATGTCGAAGATTGGAAAAAAAGCTATTACGATCCCTCAATGAGTGACCGTCTCTACTGCTGATGGCATAGTGACTGTGACTGGCCCTAAGGGTACATTGAATTATGAGTACTATCCTACAGTACATATTGCTGTCGAAGACAATGCAGTACAATGTACTGTAAATTCTTCTGATGATTTCAAGTTTTGGGGATTAGTAAGATCACTTGTTAATAATATGGTGATCGGTGTATCTACTTGATATGAGATCAAGCTTCATGTGATTGGTGTGGGATTCAATGTCAAACAACAATGATCTCAACTTACAATGAATCTATGATACTCTCATCTTGTGATTTTTAATCTTCCTGATAGTGTAAATTGATCAGTAGTAAAAGATCCAAAATGATTTGATATCATCGTATTGGATAGTATTGATAAACAATTGATTGGTCAAGTAGCATCCAAAATTAGAGCTCTTAGATCTCCAGAACCTTATAAAGGAAAATGAGTCAGATATTCTACTGAAGTGATCAAACTCAAAGCAGGTAAAACGGCGAAGAAATAATATTTTATATGTTGTATTGTGGCTTATTATGAAAAAACTTACAAATGCATTACGTCATTCTTCAGCAGGATATGCTAGAAGAAAACATCGTACTAACACTACTATCTCTAATAATAGTGATCTACCTAGATTGGTAGTATCGAGATCGAACAAACATATGGTTTGACAGGTTGTCGATGGAAATGTCACACTTCTTTGAATTGCTGATTTTTCAATCACTTCTGGAACTAAAACAGAAAAAGCTCATGAGCTTGGTGTAAGTATTGGTAAAAAATTACTTGATAAAGGTATTTCCAAAATAGTCTTTGATAGAAACTGATACTTGTATCACGGTAGAGTAAAATCATTGTGCGAATGAGTAAGATCAGCAGGAGTAACTATCTAATTATCGTATTTATCTTTGTGAACGTACCTATGGAAAAAAGAAATCAATGAGGAAAACGTGGTGGTAGAGATCAATCAAAAGCACCTAAAGAATTTGAAGAAAAATTGTTGGAAGTCAGAAAAGTAACGAGAGTTACTACTGGTGGTAGACAAATGGCATTTAGAGCAACAATCTTAATTGGTAACAAGAAGGGTAAGATTTGACTTGGTGTCGCTACTGGTCCCGATGTTGCTATTGCAGTCGCTAAAGCAACGCATGATGCTTACAAAAATGTAAAAACTGTTCTTGTTAATGATAAGGGAACTGTGCCTTATATGGTAGAGAAAAAATTTAAAGCTGCTATTATCAGATTGATTCCTGCTGTACCTGGTACTGGTCTTAAAGCTGGATCTAGTGTGCGTAGCGTATTAGAGCTTGCTGGATATACTAATATACTATCAAAGATTATTGGTACAAATAACAAACTTAATAATGCATTATTAACAATCGATATACTCTCAAATTACAAACTCTTCACTAAGAATAAATCATATCAAATAAGCGGTCTTGGGGTATCTCAAGCTCCAGCAGAATTTGCAAAAAAAGATACAATTATAGCTTAAGTCAGATACAATTTAATTATTATCAATGTCTATTATGTTTGTACACGATATTCCAGCTTCACAGTGACTCAGTAAACCTCACATCCAACGCGGAAGGGGTAATGGTTCACATAGAGGTAATTACTCTGGTAGAGGTCTCAAAGGACAGAAAGCGAGAAGTGGAGGTAGCTTGCCTCGGTGGTTCGAAGGTGGTCAAACTCCATTATCACAAAGATTACCTAAACAAAGAGGTTTCAAAAAATATTTCAAACTTATCGCAAATATCCAAGCAGTCAATCTTACTGACCTTGAAAATCTTACTGCTCTGACTGATGGTATGACATTGACGCCTGAATTGTGTTATGAATTGGGATTGTGTACTACTAATCAAAGTGTGAAACTTTTGTGACAAGGTACTCTTTCTAAGAAAATTACAGTAGAAGGTATCCCTACAAGCGCAAGCGCTGCAGAAGCAATCAAGTCTGCTGGTGGAAGTATTGTGTAATCCAAAAGAATACTATTTCAGTAGCTGTGTGTTCTAGTATCAAGTGAATATTCATCTAGTTGAAAATAATCATTACATGATTATCATCATCGATAGTTGAACTCACTTGATTTTTTATTACTTTAGTTGTGATCCTATGAAAGAAAAGGTATTAAGTTTGTTTACTAATCCAGTATTGAGACGTAAACTATTGATCACACTAGGGCTACTTGCTATCTATAGATTGTTAGTGCGTATTCCTGTCCCGTTTGCTGACGTAGAAGCGATCCTGAGCGCTACTGGTCAAGCTGGTAGTTCTGCAGTAGGATATTTTGCGATGTTATTAGGATGATCTCTTGAGAACTTTAGTATTATCGCTGTAGGACTTGCTCCTTATATCAATGCCTCTATTTTGATGCAATTGTTAGGTTCATTAGTACCAAAATTTGAAGAGCTACAAGAACAAGGTGAACAAGGTCAGAAGGTACTAGCACAATATACGAGATGGTTGAGTGTACCATTAGCATTTGTACAAGGTATTGGTATTGTATTTTTGATCAATCAAATCTTGGGTGGTGGAGTAATTGATACTTCTAATCTGACGGTACTCTTGTTATCAGCTTTTGCTTTGACAATATGATCTGTCGTGATGATGTGGATTGGTGAGCTTATTACAGAATATGGACTTAGTAACGGTATCAGTCTTTTGATCTTCGCTTCGATTGTATCAGGTATCTCATCATCATTGGGTGGATCATTATCGACGTCTTCTAATCCATGGGAGTTTGTATTGTTTGTATTATTTATCGTGCTGGTGTTGATTATCTTTTCTGTGCTATTGATCAAGTCGATCAAAGAAATCCCAATCGTCTATGCCAAACAAGGAAAAGTCGAACAAACATCAATCCTACCTTTCCCACTCAATCCAGTCGGAATGGTCCCAATTATCTTTGCAATTGCATTTACATCATTTCCATATCTTGCATCACAGTTTATCCTCAAAATCGGTAGCGATACTGTATGGGTTATGGCAGTAGCAGAATGGATCAACGCTAACTTTAATATCTATGTACAAAACCCTAGCTGGTATGTAACACTGTTCTACTTCTTGCTCATTATATTTTTCACATTTTTCTACGCGATCATCCAGTTCAATCCTGAGAGAATCGCAGATAATATTCAAAAAAGAGGATGATTTATACCTTCAATCAGACCTGGTGTAGAAACTGTTAATTATATCAATAAAGTATTGATGCATCTATGTCTTTGGTGAGGTATTGGTCTATGATTACTCGGTATCTATAGTTACTTGATGAACTATATACCGTTTATCCAACAGCTCGTACAATCACTGGGATCTATACCAGTAATCGTGACTGGATCTGGTATCATCATCGTGGTATGAGTAGTACAAGAACTGATGAATAAGATCCAATCAGAGATGGTGATGAGTAAGTATGATCAGTAGGTTAGGACAAGAACAAGTTGCAAATATTCTAGACAAATCGGAAAATTGTTCTGAAAAATTATATAAATGTATAGTATTAAAGTCCCTCTGATGAGGGATTTTATGTATTTTGATAATACAAAGATAAATTATTGTTTAGTATTGAGTATTCAGAAAAATCGATTTGGACTTGACAAATCGTTATAGAAATCTATGATATAGATACTTATTTATAATTTTTTGATAGTTGTGCGGAGTATATTTCTGTAAGAACTGATACTCAAGGAAGGTATTATTTTGTTGTACAGGATACAGGTTATTGAGAGTCAAAAACTTATTCTTTAAATGATCAGGGTGTGGAAATTAAGTTAAATTGAATTAATCAAAATGTTATTGATGTAAATTTTACTATTGAAGAGTGGAACCTAAAAATGACTTCATCAAATCGCGGGTATTGTACAATGCCTACAACCAGTAGTGAATCAGATATTTATCGTTGTTTTTGATGATTAGAGTTAAGTTTAGAATAGTAATAATTTCGCTTTAGAATTCGATATTGTAAGACATCACAACATTACTATCCTTGTGATAGTTTTTTTGTTTATCATCCTCATCATGAATATCCTCACCAAAATACGAAATTATCGAGTACGTAAACCAAAGTTTGAAAGTATGAACTGGGTAGAGATATCTCGTAGTGCGATCACTGCTAATTATCTTGCTCATGTGCATGAGCGCCAGTGAGATCTGATCATCCCAGTCCTCAAGTCCAACGCTTATGGTCATGGACTTAAACAGCTATGTCAGATCATCGATAATATACCAGAGTGTGAAGTAATTGCCGTCGATAGTTATCCAGAATATCTGACGGTGTATCATCACACTACCAAGGATATACTACTGATTGGGGAGACAGAGGGTAGTAACTATCGCTATTTTGATCCGAAACGTACGGTAGTATGAGTGTATAATGCTGAGACACTACAAAAGATTATCAATCTAAGCAAGCCATTTCGTATTCATCTCTTCCTCAATACCGGGATGAATAGAGAGTGAGTACAGACATCTGACTTACCTGCATTATTAGAACTACTTAATCAACCTCATCGTCTGACTGTCGATGGTGTGATGAGTCATTTTGCTACGAGTGATAGTACTGATGGTCGAGCACAGTGCGAACAGCAAATTACTAAGTTTAAATCCATGTATGCACAGATCGAACAAGCGGGTCATCGCCCACGTTATCGTCATATCAATAATTCATCCGGGTTCGTCAAAAATAATGATCATCGATTTAATGCTCATAGGATCGGTAAATGACTCTATGGTATGAGTGAGTATACTAATGAGATCGAGTTTCAGTCATTTGCAGATACATTACGTATCGGTATTGAAGTCTATAGCACAGTCAATGCTATCCAACACATCCAAGAACAAGAAGGGGTATCATACTCATACACTTGGTCAGCTCCGTTTGATACGACAGTAGCCACGATACCTTTTGGGTATTATGAGGGTCTGACTCGTACCATGTCCAATCAGCGATCAGTGGAACATCAGTGAGTCATGAGATCGCTTGTTGGGAATATCTCTATGAATATGGCTACACTCCATGATCCAAGCTCTTCCATCAAGCTATGAGATACTATCAAAGTAATCTCATCTGACCCTACTGCAAGCAACTCGTGGTCCGAACGAGCAAGACTCAATCACACCATCCCAAGAGAAGCATTGGTCAAACTCAACCCATTGATCAAAAGAGTGATTGTTGATTAGATCGTTAGATAGTATCGATATATCTTAGTTTACTGATTGTTCAAACTGAGTAGATGATAGATGAGCACTTTTAGGCTATATGATGATCTCACTACGGTGAGATTTTTGGTATATATGTTGCTGAGATCAGTTTTTGTCCTGTCGATCGATGACTTCGTCGATAGTGAGATGGCGTGGGAGTTGTATGTGTAGTTTGATAGATCAAACAATGCTCTGATGATCTTCCATACTAGCACTCGTAGACGTATCATTATGATTGTTCACATGCTACATGCGTATAAATTATTTTGTATCAAAGTATTACTATAGTAGAATTATTATATATTTTGGAGTTATGTTTTTTATTTATAATTATATTACTCACAATAGTAGAAATTTAATATGGGTTATAGGGGTTGGGCAATGATACGCTATTACTAGAATCTACAATAGTAGAAATTTAATATGGGTTATAGGGCATCGGGACGATCTGATAAGACTTTGATCTACAATAGTAGAAATTTAATATGGGTTATAGGGAAGACGAAGTAAGCCTATTAAGAAATATCTACAATAGTAGAAATTTAATATGGGTTATAGGGCTTTTTTGTTCAGCATTGATGCTTTCATCTACAATAGTAGAAATTTAATATGGGTTATAGGGATTATTTTAATACAATCAACGTAAGAATCTACAATAGTAGAAATTTAATATGGGTTATAGGGGATGACTACTATATACACGCTACTCTAATCTACAATAGTAGAAATTTAATATGGGTTATAGGGCCGTTCGAGTCGGTGCCCTCGCCCTTATCTACAATAGTAGAAATTTAATATGGGTTATAGGGTCTTATGTATTTGTATGGTGCGTGAGATCTACAATAGTAGAAATTTAATATGGGTTATAGGGGACGGTGGCAACTGTCATCTCTCGCTAATCTACAATAGTAGAAATTTAATATGGGTTATAGGGATCATCATTAAACAGGCTAATTGTAAATCTACAATAGTAGAAATTTAATATGGGTTATAGGGAGAAAAACAAAGACTAGAGCGAGAAGCTATCTACAATAGTAGAAATTTAATATGGGTTATAGGGTCTCTTTTATGTCACTCGTGTTGGTTATCTACAATAGTAGAAATTTAATATGGGTTATAGGGAAAATGATATCAAAGCAATTTGATCAATATCTACAATAGTAGAAATTTAATATGGGTTATAGGGTTGTTCCAACACTATTGAATGGTCAGGATCTACAATAGTAGAAATTTAATATGGGTTATAGGGGGATCAATCAATATTACTTTATAATTTATCTACAATAGTAGAAATTTAATATGGGTTATAGGGATAATTCAGATCCAA
>Ga0209284_10003674_pt1 | contig 18490 bp, 21 predicted proteins | sample FRY03_FD_187211 | JGI IMG/M metagenome (GOLD analysis project Ga0209284, IMG submission 187211) | Freshwater microbial communities from Lake Fryxell liftoff mats and glacier meltwater in Antarctica - FRY-03 (SPAdes) (version 2) | ecosystem: Environmental > Aquatic > Freshwater > Ice > Glacier... | reverse complement strand
ACTCCATCGACTTTGGTCGCTTTAACGACAACATCACAGCCCAATTCCAACGCTTTCTGCGCTGCCGCTGTATCGGTACTAAAGAACGGATGTCCTATTCCTCCTGCGCAAAATACCACATAGCCATCAGCTAGTGCTTGTTGGGCTTTTTTGGCAACAAAATCATCTGCTATCTTTGGCACCGACAATGATGAGAATACTTTTGTTTTAATTCCTGATTGTTCCAACACCTGAGCAAAAACTGTTGCATTGATAACTGTAGCCATCATACCAACATAATCACCCTGTACACGATCAATATCTTCTTGTCTAGCTCCTCTGTAGATATTTCCTGCGCCAAGAACAATAGCTATATGATGTCCATTGGTGATCAATGTTTGTATCTTCCCCGCAAGTGTACGCATAAAATTGTAATCAAAGAGATCATCAGATCAGTTTTTGAGTGCTTCACCCGAGAGCTTGAGCATAAGTTTTTTGTATTGCATTTGCGATATCTAAATACAAGTAAAGTCATTGGATTGATAGTACATATACCGTGATAAAAATCAACAATCTTTTACTGATATAAACTTACATTGCATATATACGTATGATTTCTTTGTATTATAATAACAAATGACTATTCTACAAAAGATATTTATCTACTAAAAATATATGTATCACCAACCTGTCCTTCTTAAAGAGGTATTAGACTCTATACCAGCAAATGCACAAGTGGTTATCGATGGAACATTTGGGCACGGATGACACAGTATGGCAATCGCTACTCAGTTTCCTGATGCAAAAATTTTTGGGATAGATAGAGATATGGCTATGATCACAAAAGCAAAAGAGAGATTGTGACTGCATAGTAACATCGATATTCTCCATGGAAATTATGCAAATATTGTATCGCTATGTAAAGAAAATAATATAGCATGAGTCGACTATATACTCTTGGATATTGGAGTCAATATGGACCATTTTAAAGATGGGTCGCGTGGATTTTCGGTGCATGAAGATGCTGTATTGGACATGAGATTTGATACGATGCAGGAAATGACTGCACAAATATTTATCAATACAGAAACAATACAATCGCTAAGTGATACTTTTCAGCGTTATGCAGACTTTACACCAATGAAGGCCGATGAACTTGGTATGGTAATTGCTAAAACGAGAAAAGAAAAACCAATCCAAACTACGGGAGATTTCAGAGATATTTTGGGATCGTGTGGACTGGGAAAAAGTGCCTCTATTGTTATTTTTCAAGCTATCAGAATAGCCGTCAACCAAGAACTCAAACAGTTGGAAGATTTTCTCGAGAACTTTGATGCTATACTTAATACCTGATGAAGATGTGCTATTATGAGCTACCATAGCATTGAAGATAGAATCGTCAAGCAATCATTTAAAAATAGAGTAGAATCTGGACAATATATTGCTATACACAAGAAAGCAATCAAACCGTCTCGACAAGAAGTGCAAAAAAATAGAGCCTCGAGAAGTGCGGTTTTGAGGATTATTGAGAAAATTTACTAGTATTGTATCTATGAATACATTTGCGTTCAATCCTAAAGAAAAATTTGAGAAACAATACGCATACATTCTTAGACAAATCAAACATAACGATCAAATGTGGGATTTGATAAAGGTAGGTGGACTTGTTGTTCTATTGGTTTTTTTCGCGTTTGTTTATTTGTATTTTGTAAGTTTATCTTCAACGCGTGGATATTTCCTTAGACAGGCTATGCAAGAACGTACAAGCATATCATTTCAACAAGAGATAGTCAAAACAAACATCCTTAAAATAAGACAAAAAAATCGAGAAAATATGAAAGAAATCACTATCCAATGAGGAAGGCCAACACAATCCGCCGTTGTAAGAATTCAAGTTATAGGCCAAGAGGAAACAAACTAATATTTTTCAAAGTGGATATATTCCTTTTCTATCCCTCTATCAAGGAGTATTGCGACGACATCATCAACCATAACTGGTTTTCCACAGAGAAAAATTTGAAATTTTTGATCTAAAAATGCCTCAAATATATATTCCAATGCCTGTTGGACATATCATGCCTGCCATCCTGTTGGCAGATCTTTTTCTTGTGATAAATATAACATATGCTGTATGCGAGGATTACTACTTGTATATGACTGCATGACTACAGGAATAATATTCTCTTTATGTCTTTCTCCAAATACATTGATAATATTATCAAAATCTTTCGTCTGGATTAGTGCATTATATAAAGAATATACTGGCGTAATCCCACTTCCTATAGACACAAAAACATAATTACGAGATAACTTCTTATCAACGAAATGTCATAGTGGACCAGTGATTTTTATACTATCCCCAATAGCGACATCTTGTGTTAAGTATTCTGACATTCCTCCTGTTGATGACTTTTTAACAATCGTTCCAATAATTCATTTCTCTTGGAATAATGCGTTCGTTGTACCTATACTGTAGGCATTTTTCATCATTTTTCCATCAGGATAAACAAATCACAATCTTTCTAAAAAGATAAATTGTCCTTCCTGAAAAGCAAAGGTTTCTTCTGGCTTAAAATAGATGAAAGCTACTTCCTTGTTTGGTGAATATTCTATATCGACGACTGTTGCTTGTGTTTGAATCATGAAATATCTATACTTTTGTAGGTAAATCGTTATAGTTATGTTATTTATAACTGTTTTGTAGTATATGCAAATACAGCAAGCAATCAAGGAATTAAAACAAGGTAATGTTGTTGCTATTCCGACTGAAACTGTGTATGGATTGGCTGCTGACGCAACCAATCCAGCTGCTATACAAAAAATTTTTAGAATCAAGAATAGACCGCAGGATAATCCTCTCATCGTCCATGTATGATACAAAGAAGATATCCAGAAGTACGCAATCATTGATTCTCCTATAGAACAACTCCTGATAGACAAGCTCATGCCATGACCACTTACTATTTTGCTGCTAAAAAAAGATATTATTCCTAGTGAAACGACGGCTGGTAGTGATCTTGTTGCGATAAGAATACCAGATCACACCATCACACGTGCTATCCTCCAAGAGTCATGACTTGCTCTCGCTGCGCCTAGTGCAAATATGTCTTGAACTCCTAGTCCAACTACCGCTGCAATGGTAGAGAGAAATTTTGGCAATGCTGTGCCTATTGTTGATGGATGAGCTTGTACTGTAGGTATCGAATCAACGGTAATCCAAGTAGTAGACAACACTATACTCATACACAGACCTGGATTTATTACTCCTGAGGACATATCGTCGGTTGTATGACCAGATATCATTGTCCAGTATAGCAACACACAATCAAATATTTCGCCAGGGATAAAATACAAACATTATGCACCAAAAGCTCGTATTCATATTATTGAACCAGGATCGCCACTTCCCAAAAATTCTTTAAAAACTGGTTTTATCGTTACTGATGAGTGGATCTCTCAGCATCAATGTGCTACAGAAAAATACATTTATCGCATATATCGTTGGTGATCTCATGATAATCTCTTGGAATGTGCGCAAAGGCTCTATCAACTCTATCATCAGGCAGATATGGATGGAATACAAGATCTTTATGTGGAAGCGCTTCCTGAAAGTAACGGTCTATGATATGCTATTATGAATAGAGTGAGAAAATCTCTTCAACAATAAAAAAAGACCTCAGATGAGGTCCGTTGACGGAACAGAGTTTTTTTCTCTTGGTTCTAAGCTAGAGACTAAGGCACCCGCGGGATTTGAACCCGCGAACCAAACCCGCTCTGCGGGTCGTCTATTAGATCATTCTAGCAATCCTTTTCTTTGTTATAATAAAAAAAGACCCTTTTTTAGGGTCTAATTTTCGACGGAACAGAGTTGTTTTTTCTCTTGGTTCTAAGCTAGAGACTAAGGCACCCGCGGGATTTGAACCCGCGAACCAAACCCGCTCTGCGGGTCGTCTATTAGATCATTCTAGCAATCCTTTTCTTTGTTATAATAAAAAAAGACCCTTTTTTAGGGTCTAATTTTCGACGGAACAGAGTTGTTTTTTCTCTTGGTTCTAAGCTAGAGACTAAGGCACCCGCGGGATTTGAACCCGCGAACCAAGGTTTTGCAGACCCGTCTATTAGACCACTCTAGCAGGGTGCCATATAAATCATTCTACGCCTATTCGTTTTTTAATGTTTTTACTTTTCTTAATAATCCTCTCTAATCTCATCGCTTCTTCTTTTGTTTCACAAGCGAAATATCATACAATTTTTAATTCTCCATACTTAGAGGTAGATATAGTTTTTCACGATACATGTTGGGAAAATCTTAGCATAAGATTGCTTGTATACCCAACGTAATACCTAAGTCCTTGAAGTATATAGACATAATACATGGATGGGGGAAACGATAAACCCGCGAACCAAACCCGCTGTGCGGGTCGTCTATTAGACCACTCTAACCCACAAAGCGGATCATAATAAGTGGACGTAATCAAGACTATAGAGAAAAACAATATTTTTGCAATCTATGATTAGAGTTTTTTGGGTTCGACCAATTTGTCGATAAAAAGCACTCCATTGACATGATCTATCTCGTGTTGGATAATTGCAGCGTTGAAATCTTCAAACTTCCTCGTATGTTTTCTTCATTCTGGATCAAGATATGATACGGAAATACTTCTATATCTTCTTACTGCTCCCTGTTCTCCAGGTAAGGATAAACATGCTTCTTCTGATAGAATCATCTGCGTTGATTTTTCAGTAATTTCAGGGTTGATCATCACAATTTCTCCCGTATTTTTTTCTCATCTTTTTCCACTTTTTCGCTGTGTTGTCGCGATGATTTTTCGAGATTTTCCTACTTGTGGTGCTGCGAGTCATACTCATTCGTATAATCGCATCAACTCCAATAAGTCATAAGCAAAGGTACGTATCTCTGGAGTAATGTCTTGAATATTATCTGCGGACACTCTCAAGATAGGGTTGTTTGCTCATAGTTGTAGAGGATAATTTTGCTTTAAAAACTTCGTCATATACGGTTATAGTATAGGTAAATACAGCTACAATCCATACTACGATTTAGAACTTGCAATGCAATAGAAAAAGACTATTATTTATCGAAGTAATGCGATTTTTCGTATTGCATATATGCACGGAGAGATGGCAGAGCGGTTGAATGCGACTGCCTTGAAAGCAGTTGTACCGGCAACGGTACCGTGGGTTCGAATCCCTCTCTCTCCGCCATTTATACATCTTATTATTATATGCCGATTCACAAAGGACTTAATGGAGCAAAGTTTATTCTTTCGCTTATAGTTATTGTTTTGTTTGCATATATGATGGTATATGCTGATAAGTTTGTGACAGAAGAACCCGTCGCAATTATCAATCCATTGTTTACACAGGAAAATGTTAGCGATTTGGCAACCATCGACTTACGTACAGTTGAAATCGTTGCGGTTGAGGGTAATGAAGTATGAGTTTTACAATATGTTGTACAAGCTGGTGATAACCTTTGAGGTATTGCTACAAAGTTTGGTACAACGATATCTCATTTGAAAAAAATAAACAACATAGGAAGTGCTTCTATCCGTCCTGGTCAAAAATTGATCGTTACTGATGAGCAAGAAGGATTTGTCTATGGAATGAAAAATAAAACAACTATCCGTGTTTTTGCTGAGTTGTACGATCTGAATCTTGAAGATCTTATGACATTGAACTACATACAAGACGATACGGAGATTCTTCAAGAATGACAAGAAATATTTATCAATATATCAGATAGGGACGCTAAAAACAAATGACTCCAGGAACCTGATCCTATTTATGTACCTAGACCAGTCGTTGCGAAAAAACCTACAATTACAAGATCATCGACAAACAGATCAGTGAGAGCTACGACAGCATCTAACCCTAGCACATCTCGCGCTTCATGAGGAAATTCATCTAGTTCATCTAATGGGAAAGATGGTATTATATCCAAATGGACGTATAATCAAAAAATATCAAATAGCTTCTATGCTTGACAATGTACATGGTATGCTGCTATTATAAGCCCAGGTATATTCGGTGCAGTTGTTGATGGAAAGCAAGAGAGAAAATTTGGAGGAAACGGGAACCAATGGTATGCTAATGCTAAGGCTGCTTGATACTCTGTGTGACAATCGCCAAGAGTATGAGCGGTTGTTGTTTATAGCAGATTAAGATCTAGTGCTGGACACGTTGCAGTTGTAAGAGAAGTACATAAAGATGATGGCAAAATGATTGTTGAAGATATGAATTACGCAGGTAAGTTTATTGTTACCAAACGTCGAGAAGATATTGATCGTGATGGTATTATATGATATATCTACCCATAAATGAAGTGATTTGCATATACTGTATAAAAATATATAAGAAGACTACATAGACCCTTCATGCAACAATCCAATTACTGGCTTATGCTTGAAATTCTTGTAGTCTTCTTCTCGTTTTATGCCCTTATTTTGTTATTATTCTCCGATGATGAAACCTATCAATCCAAATAGTTGATTTAACCAAAGATCATGAAGAACATCTGTGTGATCAAATTTTTCTTTACCATCATTTCCTCGTTCTTGGGATAAACAAAACATCATAAAACGATGAGGATGAGGATTAATTGTGTTCTTAGCTATATTCATGTCTTGGATATGGTCTACTGTCTATAAAGACTTACCTGATGTATCTACAGTCAAGGATATGATTTTCTCTCAAGCGACAGTTATCACTGATAGAAATGGAATTGAACTCTATAAACTGTTTGAACAAAATAGACAATATGTTCCGTACCAAGCGATATCTCCAACAATGATCGATGCTATTGTAGCAATGGAAGATCAACGTTATCGAGAACATAGCTGATTAGATGCTGTGGGAATATTGAGAGCTGGGATTAAAACACTGGGTGGAAGTACACAAGGAGCATCTACGATACCACAACAGCTCGTAATGAATCTTTTGTTGTATAGAGGAAAAACATTCTCTGAAAAAGTCGTCAGAAAACTGAAAGAAATGGTACTTACCAAGAGATTAGACAGAACTCTTGAGTCACAAATCCGTAAAGAAAACAAATGATTAAACAATACTGAACTACGTAGAAAAATGAAGGAAACAACACTTGAATTATACTTAAATTATATATTCCTAGGAAATAATGCATACTGAATAGAAGCAGCGTCACATACGTATTTTGGAACTTCTGCTAATAATCTTGGGGTATTGGAATCTGCAATCATTGCATCTATCCCTAAGTGACCAAGTATCTACGAACCATACAGAAACAGATCTCGCCTTATGTGACAGATCCGTATTAGCGATCCTCAATGAAATATCATAGAAGTATCAACAGGTATGCAAACAGAAGCATACTCTCGTGTCGCTAATGCTATTAATGGCATAAAGATAAGTAGTAATGTAAGCAGCAATGATGTTCTTAAATCTTTAGAAAATACTACTTCATTTTCTCTTTCATACGAAGGAAGAAATTTTGATGTGCAGTATGTTAGTGGAAGAAAAGATCTTGCTCTTACTAGAATGCTTGAAGATGACTATATTTCTGATATTGAACTAAAAAAAGCTCTTATTGATGGATTGGACTATGTGTTTCAATCTAGTGCCTTTGCTATCAATGCTCCACATTTTGTTCACTGGGTTACTGAATTACTTGAAAAAGAATATGACAAAGAACTCATACAAGAATGAGGTTTAGTTGTAAAGACATCACTCGATCGAGATATTCAACAACAGATAGAAAAGACATTTAGAGAAACACAAGGAGAACTTACTTCCCATGGAGCAAACAATAAAGCAATGATATATCTTGACTCGACCAATGGCGATGTGCTTGCATATGTCTGATCTACTGACTATTTCAATGAAGAGATTGAAGGAAAAAATGATATCATTAGAAGAAAAAGACAAATAGGTTCATCAATAAAACCCTTGATTTATGCGTTATGATTTCAAACACTCCCTATTACTCTTGACACTCCAATATTCGATATTCCTTTCAATGTATGATGAGATGAACCAAGCAATGCTGATGGAGATTTCTTCTGAATGTTGCCATTGAGACAAGCATTAGCATTTAGTAGGAATATTCCTGCGATTAAGATGTTTTTTGCTCTATGAGGAGAAGAAGTTGCTAAACCTTGGTTACAAAAAATTGGGTTATCATCACTATCTGACACTGTTGAATATGGGTATCCTATGGCTCTAGGAGCAGGTGAAGTGACGATGTTAGAATTAGCAGATGCCTACACACAGCTTAGTAGACAAGGAGAAAGAGTAGCCACGAATCCGATCTTGGAAATAAGATCAAGCGACGGATCGATCTTGTATGAAAAAGAAGTTGTGACTGAAGTATCTGTTATTACTCCTGGAGCAGCCTCCCTAATACGAGAAATATTATCAAACACTGCAAATATGCCAAGTAGTTGGGTAAGTATGTTTTCTATTCGTGGTCTAAAGTTGGCTGCTAAGAGTTGAACATCTGATGTCAAAACACCAAATTGAACTCGTCCAAGAGATGGATGGCTTGCTACCTATACACCATCAAAGGTTGCTATCTTCTGGGTAGGAAATACTGATGGAGCTCCAATGAATAGAAATGCTTTTTGAGGAACTATATTATGATCTAATATGAGATCATTTTATGGATGGTTATTGAGTAATAATCTTATCATCAACGAATCTCTCACTCCAGTAGAGACAATCGATATGCAAGTATCTAAACTTACTGGATTGCCAATCAGTGATGCTACACCAAGCGAGTTTGTTGTAAGTACAAGATGATCAACAAACAATCAACCAGGAACAAGCGATATGTGAGCTACTGCTTTTGAGTTTGATGCTATGTGTAATGGTCTTACTAGTCCATATACTCCTCTACAAGACATTCGTAATGGATATATTATCCAGCCATACAGCTTTATGCCAAACAATATGGATTTGGATGAAATCAAAGATCGATGGAGCAGGTCAACACAAGTAGGAACTGGATGGATAGAGGAGATTCCTCAAAGCCAAAGAGCTCGTGCATTAGCTACAAAATATAATTTCAATAATATCTTTGTCTTCACTCCAACAGAAGCGTGTGCTGATAGAATACCAAAAGAAGATCAACGTATTGCTGTAGAGATAGTATTGCCAAAATCTGCGGCGAATATCGCTCGTACATCATCCGTGACCTATAATATCAGCTCTCCAAAGATGATTAGGGAAGTTACTATTTTTGTCAATGATGAAGTGGTTGGAAGAAATAGATATAGCCCAGCAAAAAATAATATTGTTGATGCTACGACTATTACCATACCAAGTAGTGTTGCTGCATGAGATGTTGTTATCAAAGTAGTTGCTGCAGATATTGTTTGATTTTCCAATAACGCATCACAGACAATGAAGCTTATCAATCAAGACACAAAACCTCCTCGCATCGAAAGTCAAAGAGTTATAACCCAAGATGATGGTAGCTATGAAGTAAGATTGTTTATTGTTGATGATGAATCATATGTCACGTCTGGTACTATTAAGAAAAATGGCACAGTAGTGTATTCTATAAAAAATAGCATTGTCAGCTTTAAGACTGCCACCTTAGGTGAATTTGTCATACAAGCAGTCGACTTTTATGGTAATACCTCAGAACAAAATATTACGCTCACCGCAGAATAAATACTACTGCAATACTACTGAAGGAAAATAACGATCAATGAATACCAATGGCGCAAGTGCGTAGGGATCGGCTACAGAAGAACATGTAGTGCCATCAGAAGCTGTATTTGTACCTGAATTACAACGCCAAGCAAAGACATCTTGTAAAGAAATAGATGTTTCAAAGCCTGGTCAAAATTTGGTGGCAATATGATTTTGTTTTGCTGGGGTAGGTGTATCGGGCGTGTGGAGGGATACTACCTTACCATGTATATACGTCTTATGAGTAAATGATCCTGTCGGAGAAACAAATAATCCATCCACAAAGAAATTTCATTTCAAAAACAATCATTGAGAAACCCCTGGCTCTGCTATGGGGTTTCCTTTATTATCAAAATCAACAACAGAAACACCATCCGTATGCCAAACTATATTGCCATTATCAATAAATATATTGAGTGGATCACTCATATTGTCCATGGTTCCGTACAGATGTATATTAGCATTTTTAACAAAAATAGTTTTATCTGCGTAGGATGATGTATTTAGATTGATTGAGAATTGCTGCGTTGAACTATGTTCTGGATATGTTACACATATTATTAGATTATCTTCATCTATACTTAGAGCTTGACTATGTCACTGGCATTGTTGATACATGAGTTTTCTTTTTTTATTGATAATATCTGCTGCGGTAAATGTTTTTGTAGAGACAACCATAGAACTATATTCCTCTATGAGTGTGTCTGTCTGCGATGCAGCAATACTTGTCGTTGCTGCAATGATCCCTTGTATTGCGATCTGTCATCAGGTTGTTCATCCTGTTGTTGTATTGTCAGCAACAATCACTGGAGAATTATATCCATAGATAATATCACCACTTTGGGTGAATATTGTTTGGATTGATTGATCGTCTTGTATAAATCACAGCACTGCTTCATGCTCATCGAACAGTCCACCGATAAATCCAATCCCTCCGGCGCTATCATATATATATCATAATGGAGAACTATCAAAATACTGTAAACTATTGCGTAGTGGATATTGTCGGCTATTGGTGTTATATATATACTCTAGTCATGCAAAAATCTCTGTCTGTATTCCATTATAATCATAGACAATCTGTCCGATGATACTTTCAGTATCCACGCCTGTTCAAGTACATTGAGAATATAATCATCCGACTATATCCAAATCTTCATAACTATTGTCTATCGTTTCTAAATACTGTGATGTCTGGAAATCTAATGGATATAACCTTTGTCCTCTTTGGTTGTTATAATATAATCATCTCAATTGCTGCTGGCATGAAACTAACTGTCCATTAGCAGCTATCTCCTGTGGAATATCCAATGCTATAGGCGTCAATCGAATAACAGCACCACCAAAATTATTGCCAGCAGCAAAAAAATGTACTTCAGAAATATGTATAGGATCAATAGTTTCTATATCCAAAACTTGTAGTACAAATGCTTGCGCAACTGCGAAGCTGCTTAGGGTAATGATAGATAAATATCTGGCGATACGCATATTTATTTGGTATATAAATACCTATACTGAACCGCTTTGGAAATCATAAACTTTTTCATTGTGTTTGAACGTTATGTTTCCTCAGACCGAGTAGTTATATACCCTGCCTAACGGCAAGCAGGCTCTCGCATCCATAGATTTTGAAACAAAATCCATTGGCGGTCGAGTATAAGTATACGAGAGATCACCGATTTTGTCAAATTTATAGACTAGGAAATTTTTATAGCTTTGTATACTTTTTTTCCTTTTCTTAGAAGCAGAAGTCCATTGATAGCGTCTTGTGGAGTGATGATTTTTTGTAGATCATCTATCTTCTGTTCGTTACAATATATTGCTCATGCTTGGATTTGTTTTTTTGCTTCACCGTTGGATTGTGTCAATCATGATTGAGTACATAAGTCAAGTATTCTTTGTTCTCCGGATACAACAACGCCTTCTGTTGCAGATACTAATGCAGTAATCGTTGCTTTGTCTAAGTGTTGTATGGCTACAAGTTTATCATCAGCATCAAACAATAACTGTGTGATTGTAACTGCTTGCTCAGCCGCTTGCGTACCGAATATTGTAGTCACAACATATTTTGCCAAATCTTGCTGTCCGTACCTTGCAGCTGGATCTTGAGAATGTTTGACTACAATACCTTCTATTGCATCGAAATCTAGCAAAGTAAATAATTTCAAATACCTCTCAACATCTTCATCTGAGGTATTCATAAAATATTGGTAGACAGAAAATGGTGTGGATTTGTTTGGATCTAGCCATATAGCATTACCTTCAGATTTTCCAAATTTCTTTCCTGTTGAATCTAGCACCAGTGGTCCTGTTGCTCCATAGACTTGCTTATCTAGCTTCTTACGGATAAGTTCTACTCCGGTGACTATATTTCATCGTTGATCTGAACCTGATATTTGGAGAGATACGTTATGATCTTCATAAAGTTTCAAGTAATCATATGCCTGCATCAACATATAACTAAACTCCGTATAAGAAATCGACTGATCTGGGTCTTGGATTCTTTTTTTGACAGTTTCTTTGTTCATCATACTATTGACGGTTATATATTTTCCAACATCACGCAAAAATCTTGTATATGACATATCAGTGTAAAACTGGTCATTATTAACTACTTCAAAATCAAAATCATATCCTGATAGCTCTTTAAGATTTTTGAGGACAGTGGTCACTTGTGTCGTGATACTGTCAACATTATATTTGAGTGCATCTTCATCCAGAAACGATCTTTCACTCTCTTTTCCTCCTGGATCACCGATCATACCTGTCGCTCCTCCGATGATCAAATAGAGCTTATTCCCTTTTTTCATATAATTGACCGCCTGCATAAAGACGACAAAATTTCCTAGATGGAGACTATTCGCAGTTGGATCACAGCCAAAATAAAATGCTTGTCATCATTTTTCAAACAGATCAAACACTTTCTCGTCAGTAACCTGATAGAGAAATCAACGTTGTTCGAGTTCGTTCTTGAGATGCATGGATACCATAATCAATGAATAAATCTGCTATTCTTGTAGTGATTTCTTAGACAATTGCAAAAAATAATACGAAGGATGATAGAAAATATAACATATCTTTATATATAAACAATATTTTGTCAACCTATTGAACCATAACTGATAGTGTTTTTTGGCATATTGTTGTCTTCTAGGCTATACTAAGGATACTATTTACTTATTTTGCCCTATTTCATGGCTCTTAATCAAAACAAAGTCCAGTCACTCCATGACAATATCAATAGTCTAGAAGTGCAAAAATGAATGCAAAAAGCTGTTGTTTCTATACAGAAAGATATTTTTGATCTTTTTAAAGAACCTACGGTTAGAGCAAGTGACAAGAAGCAAATTATAAAACTTGAGAAATGACTTATTGATAGTAGGGATCGTATGAATAAATCAATCAAAACTCACAGTCAAAGCAATAAAGATAGTGTCAATTGAATTGATGTACAAAAAGCTAAAAACCATATTAAAAAAATTTCTGCTCAGATAGATGTTATCACAAATATAAAAGAGACTATCAATCAAATCAACGAACCAGCTACGATAGCTCCATCATTTATATCACTCAAACAACCCGAGGCTAAACTATTCTCGCAAGACATTGTGCAAAATAATACAGACGTGCGTATTGATATGGCAGAAAAATGATCATGCTCAAAACATGATAAAGATAGAAATAGCATCAAAATACTTCCTGTAGGTGTTGATAAAAATACTCGACGAATAACAACCCCAGATGAAGTTGTCTTGGGACATATTACCAAAAAAAATGACTGATGGATAACTACATTTCATCCATGACAAATACAAACAATACAAAATCTTGGAATAAAAGAACTACAAATTCCATTTAATATTAGAAAGAGCATAGATCTTATTGATCCTGATACCTCTATAGTAAATAAAAATTTTGTTGAGAAGACTAAGAGATGGAAAATTAATCTTGAACAACTACAAAAAATAAATACTGCTCCGACTACTGAAAAAGAAGTTATCTCAACTACTGAAGAAAAAACTAATGAAGATCAGCCTGAAGTGGTTATCGAAAAAGAGACTTCTCCAACTCCTAAAAAGAAAGTTGTCGCAACTCCTGTAGAAAAACCAAAACCGCTTGAACTCCCACCACATACACCAGAAAGTCCTGTCGATACCATTGATCAGAAAATGGAACAGTTGCTGAAGTTGGTAAATATGGCTGATATGCGTATGCAATATACTAATCTTAAGGTAAGATGGGACACACTGAAGATGCATATGCAGGATTTTGATAAAAATCAAAACATCAATGCAGATACTCCACTGTTTAGGTCTATCTTCCCTGCGCTTGAACACGAGATCAATGAGTTCAAGAAACAGCTCGTCAATGCTATCATGGATACACAAGACAAAATTGATCTTGTGAAAAATAGTGGTATTGCAGATCTTGCAAAAGTCAAACAACTGGAACAAGAGCTTGAAGATATTAAAGCTAAGTATAAAGCTATCGAAGATGATTTTGCAACGATATACAAAGACCTCTTTACAAGAATATACAAAAGAACACCCAAAGAGCTTCCACCCCGCATACCGACTGAACAAACTCCAGTAGTTACACCTCCAGTAGATACGCCTCCAATAGACGAACCTCCAACAGATAACTGACCAGCAGAAAAACTAGAAATATCCGCTCATGTTATGGACAAAGAATCTCTTGTCAAAAAATCTATCGAACAAGATGTTTTGGAAGAATATCAACACAAGTATGAAAAAAGACGACGACCAAAAAGATTGGCGATGTATACATTTGCTCGTTGGAGACAAGACAATCGTATCAATAATCGTCTCAGTATATCCAAAAAGCATAATGAGGCTATCGAAACCGACATCACCCGTCAACAAAGAATAGCATCGTCAATTGGAAACTTTGCTTCTGAATATGATCTAGGACTGGATGCAGGAAAAGTCAAAAAAACTTCACTAGGAAGCAATGATGCCGTGAATACTATTGCTAACTCATATATCAAGTGAGTAGATAAAGGTGGTATATCCAGAGAAGATGCTATCGCTCAGTTTAATGACTTTTTTACGAACAACAAAGACTATCAAACGGGTATGACCGGAAGTGATATCATGGAGCAACTGGATGATATTAGATTTATGGTTGCTATCAGAAATAATGTTAAAAAAAAATGAGAAAGGACTGATGATGATTACAAAGAGATTCAAGAAGAAATTTATAAATTATTTGGCGACCACCCGACTGCACAACTCCATGGAGTTCATTTTAGTAATCCCAATGTCGCTAGTAAAGCTGAAATGGATAGACTCTGTGATCATATTATCGCCTACAAGAGTAAATCTGCGGTAAAACAACTCAGTAATATTACTGCCAATGTTAAACTCTATAAAGTAGAAAAAGATACAGTTGAATTGACGCAATCCAAACTCAGAGAACATAACAGAACCTGGGTGGACAAAGTATATAGCGTTGCAAATACAGCTACCTTTTGACTTGCATGATCTACTATAGGAAATGCCGCTCTCAAAGTCGGTGCAGGTGTATGACTTGCAGCAGGATGACTTGGCGCTCTCGGTGTTGTGGGATGAGTAGCAGGACTTGCTGCTGTCTTGCAATGGATGAAAACCTATCGTGACTATCTTACTGAAGCACAAAAAACTCATGAAGATGCTATTACCATGGGAACCAAAGAACTCGATAACCGTATCAAAGAAATTGAAGAACAGATCAAAAAACATAGCACAATGCAAAGGACACTCGCATGGCGAGGATTTGGTAAACATGCAATCAGAAACAAACAACTCAATATCCTTAAAGCAGTCAACGATAAAATGCACAAGACTGGTGCGATAAAACCAGCGATCGAATTGATCACTGCTATGCAAGATGCAAATAGAGAGAAACAAGCACTTGCCATAGCTGAAACGCTCGCTCGTCTCAAAGCAGGAAGAGAGTTGGATACCAACTTTATCAGTGGGACCAATAGATCACTCACTGAACAAGAGAGAAAGTCTCTACTCATCCAAATGAGAGAATCTGCTGCACAACGAGCAACTACTGTTGGATACTGACATCTGGTTCCACCAAGAAATGCAAACGAAGAAAAATGGAGAATGTTTTGGGATCGTCTGATTGCTATACCACAAAACAACATAGGTGGGATATATCAAAAAAAATATACTGAACTCAAAAAGAATTTTGCATGAATGAAAGATGATATCAGCAAGTGAAGAAAAAAGATGGCACGAAGAGACGCTGGAAGCAATCTACTTACTTCTGCTACTGTAGCTGGAGTGGTTGCTGGTGTGAGTGCTGGAGTACATGCATTACAATGATGAAGTGCTGGCGTCGATGCAAGTACAGTCAGTTGACCACATAATGAATATGCGCTTGGACAGTATGAAGCTGCCGCTACTGACAAAGCATCATGACGAGAAACTGCTTTCAATAATGGAGATAAAATATCTTTCCAATGAGAAGCTGCTGTAGATGCCGTTAACGCATCTAGATGAAGTTTTGGTGATATCAACAAGGAAATAGCCGAAGTAACAAAATTGGCATGATCATTTGATAGCACAACACAAGATGCTGTTAAAGAAGCATTAACGACCGAACTCACTAAAGTAAAAGCTGAGGCTATTGCTGCTGGAGCAGACGCGTGAAATATAGCACTCACACAACAACGTTGGGTCGATGGTGTCGAAGAGATAGTGAATAAACTTCATGCAGCTGGAAAAACTGGAGTTACTATAGAGGACATTAAATTTGATCCTAGTACATTCAATCCTATCGATATCCAAGCAAGTGCTGCAGCAGGATCTGGTGTCGGTATGCAGGATATTGTTGATAGATCTGTAGCATTTCAAGCGACTATTGATGGAACAACAGGAACTTGGAATCCAGGATTTCCACTCTGGGTTGTATGGCCATGATTTTCCAATACCTATGCAAAACCTGGTGATGCGAGTAAACATGATGATAGCTGGAGTAAAAGAACAGGCGATCTAGCAAAAAAAGATAAAGAAGATGCAAAAAAGAAGAAAATAGAAGACCAAGAACGTGATGATTATAATGATGACTTTGAAAACAAACATGGACTACCAGGAGAAGAACCAACATATGTACCAGTTCCCCCTGTATCGGATAAGGATGAAGATCGAAGAGAAAAATGGAAAGACAACAAAGATAAACCATTTGATCCTGGTGAGGGAGGGGAAACGCCACAAGATCACCCTTATGGAGATCCTGACAGTAAACGATGAGTATCGCCAAGAGGAAGAGAATGATCTCGTACGGGCACTGACGTCCCTCGTTTCTTTGAAAAAGACTATCCCAATACTCCTATGATCTTGGATGCGCAAGAGGCTGCAGAAACGATTATTGCAGCGAAGTATTATAACAGACCCTTGAGTGATATGCCATTTATTGGTGATCCAAAATATCTTATGGGAGAGTATACTGTCAAAATACAAGAAGCTTTACTTCAAAAAGATTATCAGAGAGCTATCACTTTATTAGCTGAAAACATCAGTAAAGAACAAGCATATATTGATGAACAATCACAAGAGCTCTGATTTGATACAACTATACAAAGATCACTCACTGCTGTTGATGAAGTGTTTGATGAACTAGGTGTCTTAGACAACGACAGAAGTGAGCTTCCAGACAAAGATCATATCCATATCATCCCGTCATACCTTTTCCATGCACAGAGTGGAAGATATAAAAAAAATACCTTATGATTTATTCAGTTTATGGATGGTCATGTTTTCATAAACTATGAAGCACTCTTACATGGACCCAATGGGAATAGATCTCCTGAAGAACAGAAAGCAGTACTTGTCCATGCTATAACACATGAAACCATCCATGGAGCGACGACGACTAACTACCATAAAACACGAAAAGAAAAAAATGGTAAAGTACAAGCTGGTAGTGAAGACTATGTATTTTTGCGTCGTATGGGGACACAATTGGTCAGAAGAACAGATAAAGTATGAAATCTCAAAGAAAGATGAAGAGCACTCAACGAATGACTCACCGAATCACTCAACCTCTACATCCTCCAAGAAAAACTTGGTATGCAAGCCGCGATAAATGGCTATTCTTGAGAAAGAAAGATTGTTGATATGTTATCGGAGAAGTTTGGGCTTGCAAAAACTGACCTATATAAGTTCCTTATCCATCGTAAATTTGGTGGCGATATTATTAGAAAAGTATATGGGAAAAAGCAAGATACAGACAACCAAATATCGTATGAAAGACCAGGTTATATAACACTTCTTATGGAACTGATGGATAGCGAACATATGAAATATACAGATGGATGATTACCATTGGCAGAGAAGTTTATCCAAGAAAAAAATCTGGTTATCAAAAAAACTGATAGCAAAAAGTTTCATCCATCATTGATAAATCCAGATGGATCATTAAAAGCTGATATACTCAAGGCTTATCCATTTATCAGACAAGCATAATTTTAGCACTTATCTATTGGCATGTTAGTATATCAAGAAACACTCTACAATCTGGTCCAGGACCTCGGTATTGGAGAAGAAACTATCGTTCAAGAAACCTATTTTGAATTGGAACAAGCATTTTTGGATAGATGGACGACGATGTTGGTTTCTAAACTCAGTGATGAAGACCAAGAAATCGTCACCGAAAAACTTGAAGCAGGAGCTACGCCTGAACAATTTTATGAATTTATGGATGCAAGTATCGATAATATTGAGTTAGTTAATCAACAAATATTGGATGAATTTGTCGAACAATACAAGGAAATGATGGATACAGACTAGTATTATCAAATGAT
>Ga0209284_10003673_pt1 | contig 18495 bp, 14 predicted proteins | sample FRY03_FD_187211 | JGI IMG/M metagenome (GOLD analysis project Ga0209284, IMG submission 187211) | Freshwater microbial communities from Lake Fryxell liftoff mats and glacier meltwater in Antarctica - FRY-03 (SPAdes) (version 2) | ecosystem: Environmental > Aquatic > Freshwater > Ice > Glacier... | reverse complement strand
GGCCGTCTAGCCGCTGCAGGTTGCAATTGATGACGAACACCAGGTTGTCGAGCTTTTCGCGTGCGGCCAGACCGATGGCGCCCATCGATTCGATTTCGTCCATTTCGCCGTCGCCGCAGAACACCCAGACCTTGCGGTTTTCGGTGTTGGCGATGCCGCGTGCGTGCAGGTACTTGAGAAAACGCGCTTGGTAAATCGCCATCAATGGGCCAAGTCCCATGGACACCGTGGGGAACTGCCAAAACGAAGGCATGAGCTTGGGGTGCGGGTAGCTCGACAGGCCCTTGCCATCGACCTCTTGGCGGAAGTTAAGCAGTTGCTCTTCGGTCAAACGCCCTTCAAGGTAGGCACGCGCATAAACGCCGGGTGACACATGGCCCTGAATGTAGAGGCAGTCACCGCCGTGGTTTTCACTTTCAGCGTGCCAGAAATGGTTGAAGCCGGCGCCAAACAGGCTGGCCAGCGAGGCAAAGGAGCCAATGTGACCGCCCAGATCACCGCCATCGGCCGGGTGCAGCCGGTTAGCCTTGACCACCATGGCCATCGCGTTCCAGCGCATGTAGGCACGCAGCCGCTGCTCAATGACGAGGTTGCCGGGTGAGCGTACTTCCTGGTCGGGCTCAATGGTGTTGACATAACCCGTGTTGGCCGAGAAAGGCATGTCGATGCTCTTCTGGCGGGCATGTTCAAGAAGCTGTTCAAGCAGGAAGTGCGCGCGTTCCGGCCCTTCACTTTCAATAACTGCCGAAAGTGCATCCATCCACTCGCGGGTTTCCTGAGTGTCTTTGTCTAGATTATTGCCGCCCGGGGAATCGTTGGCGGCAGCACTGAGCTTGTCGGTGCCGACGCTGCTGGGGTTTGCGGCCATGTTTTGTCTCCTGCTTATTGATGAATGAGTTGTAACGCAATTTAGATTCAAGTTTCTAGTTTCTCATAAAAATTATTAAATTTCAAATTATGCTTATTTATTTCATATTAAGAAATATTAAAGTTTTTGTTTTTAATACCAGGCTGGGGCATCTCACTTAAACTGCACGCATCTGCCTATGTCCGCCCCACTACTGCCCTCCACCGTTGTTTCTGCCAGGCTTGCGTCACTGGCGTTGTGGCGCCTCTGGTGGCGCAAACAGTCCCCGTCGCGGCAGGACCGTTTCATTACTTTGGGGCCGCTGCTGACGGTGATATTGTTTTTGGCGGCGGTGATTGCCGCCTTCGGCTATCTGCGCATTGAGGAAATCGACCGCGAGCAGCAGGCCGTCAAGCGCGATGTTGAATACGCCCAGCAACGCCTGCGCCTGCGCCTGCTGGAGCGGCAGGAGCAGTTGATGCGCATTGGCCGCGATATTTCCAACAAGGACATGAACGCGGAAAAGTTCATCTCGCAGGCTACATCTCTGGTCAACCAGTATCCCGAGCTGTTGGCCGTGACTTGGGTGGATGCAAAACGCCGCGTCAAGGCGGCCTATGCGTCGGCCAGCGCCAACGCCGCGCAACTGCGTGGTGTTGGTAAGGTGCTCAAAGCTGGTGAAACCGATGGTACTTACGATCTGGCGCGTGACCTGCGGCAGCCAGTTTATTCACGCCCGCTCAACCCGACAGAGAGCAGCAACTACAACGCTCCGACGCTGCAAATCATGGTGCCGCTCGATGACCATGGCAAGTTTTCTGGTGTCATCATGGGCGAATACGCAATTGACGGGTTGCTGCGCTTTGGCGTGCCCACCGAGGTGACGGCCAAGTACGCGGTGACGCTGGTGGACGATAAAAATCGTGTGCTGGCTGGCAACCTGCCGCCGCCGCGCAACCCCGCAGCCCGACTGCTGCCCTGGCCTGAAAACGCCGCTGAATATGAAATTCCGGTATCGCCCGTCGGCAATAGCCTGCTGATACGCGCACAGGGTTACCGTACGTCGCTAGGCGTAGTTGGCAGCGGTTTTTTCTGGCTGATCAGTGCCTTGAGCGCGCTGACGGTATGGATGCTGCTTGGCACCTGGCGCCACACGCACCGACGGGTACAGGCCCAGCAGGCGCTGATTAAAGAAACCAACTTTCGTCGGGCTATGGAAAACTCCATGCTCACCGGTATGCGCGCACTCGATTTACAGGGCCGCATCACCTATGTCAACCCGGCCTTTTGCCAGATGACGGGCTGGAGCGAGCGCGAGCTGGTCGGCCGCACCGCGCCCTTTCCCTACTGGCCCGATCAGGACCGTGAAATTCTGGCGGCGCGTCTGGATGACGAGTTGCACGGCCGCTCTACACCGGGCGGATTCGAAGTTCGGGTCAAGCACAAAAGTGGCATCCTATTCGACGGCCGCATGTATGTCTCGCCGCTGATCGATGCGCTCGGCCAGCAGACTGGCTGGATGACATCGATGACCGACATCACCGAGCCGAAACGTATCCGCGAAGAGCTGTCGGCGTCCTATGAGCGCTTCACCACGGTACTCGAAAGCCTGGACGCAGCGGTGTCGGTCGCGCCGCTGGGCAGCGAAGAACTCTTGTTTGCCAACAAGCTGTACCGTGCCTGGTTCGGCGGCGAAGTCGTCGGCCACATGAACCTGATTGCCCAGGCCGGCGTGCCGTCGGTCGCGCCGACCGACGATACCCTCGATGCGGTCGATGGCATGGCCGGTTTCCCGACCGACACCCTGACTGCGGCTCAGACCGAAAATGCCGAAATTTTTGTGCCTGAGCTCGGCAAGTGGCTGGAGGTGCGCTCGCGCTACCTGACCTGGGTGGACGGCCGCCTGGCGCAGATGGTGATTGCCAGCGACATCACGCCGCGGCGTCATGCCGAAGAGCAGGCCGCACAGCAAAACGAACGCGCGCAAACCGCCAGCCACCTTATCACGATGGGCGAGATGGCCTCCAGCGTGGCGCATGAGCTGAACCAGCCGCTCACCGCCATCAACAACTACTGCAACGGCATGGTCTCGCGCATCAAAAGCAAACAGCTCAGCAACGAAGCCCTGCTGGTTGCACTGGAAAAAACAGCCCGGCAGGCACACCGTGCCGGGCAAATCATCCAGCGCATACGCTCCTTTGTAAAACGCAGCGAGCCGAACCGCACATTAAGCGATGTGGCCACGATTGTCAGCAACGCCATGGAGCTGGCCGACATCGAACTGCGCCGCCACCATGTCCGCCTTTCCCACTACATTGCCGCGCGGCTGCCTGCCATCCGGGTGGATCCCATCCTGATCGAGCAGGTGCTGATTAACCTGATGAAGAACGCTGCCGAGTCGATTACGCAAGCGATGCTGCCCACAGCCAGGCGCAGCGTTGAACTGCGGGTGGTGCCCAAACACATTGAAGACCAGAGCGTGGTGGAGTTTTCAGTGATTGATTCAGGGCGCGGTCTGTCACCCGAAGTCATGGCCCGACTATTTGAAGCGTTTTACTCCACCAAGGCCGAAGGCATGGGCATAGGCCTCAAACTGTGCCGCAGCATTGTCGAGTCGCACCAGGGGCGGATGATTACCGAGAACCTCTACAATGGCGACGAGGTGGTTGGGTGCCGGTTCAGCTTCTGGATTCCTGTAACGCCCCTGCTTTCACCGCTACCTCCTGCTACAGACAACGTAGCGCTCACCTAAGCATAGAAAAAATGTGTTTTCGGGTCAAAGCCCAATAACACTTCACACTGAAAGTCTGGCATGAGCTTGGTACCAAAAAAAGGCACTGTCTACGTTGTTGATGATGACGAGGGCGTGCGCGACTCGTTGCAATGGCTGCTTGAAGGCAAAGACTACCGGGTACGCTGCTATGACTCGGCAGAAAAATTTTTGATCCGCTACGACGCATGCGAAGTGGCCTGCCTGATTGTGGATATTCGCATGGGCGGCATGACCGGGCTGGAACTACAGGACCGGCTGATCGAGCGCAAGTCGCCACTGCCGATTGTTTTCATCACCGGGCACGGCGACGTTCCGATGGCGGTGAACACCATGAAAAAAGGTGCCATGGACTTCATCCAGAAGCCCTTTCAGGAAGAAGCTCTCGTCAACCTGGTCGAACGTATGCTGGAGCAGGCCAAGGAAGCCTTTGCAGGCCAGCAGCAATCTGCCAGCCGCGCTGCCCTGCTCGCCAAGCTGACCTCGCGTGAAGCGCAGGTACTCGAACGCATCGTGGCAGGCCGGCTGAACAAGCAGATTGCCGACGACCTGCTCATCAGCATCAAGACGGTGGAGGCACACCGCGCCAACATCATGGAAAAGCTCGGTGCCAAGACCGTGTCCGACTTACTGAAAGTAGCCCTCGGATTGACCGCATCGAAAGCTTGATTTAAAAATTTGCTATATTTTTTATAGCTTTTAACGCCCGTTTTCATTGACTTAACGGGCGTTTTTACTTGTAGATTTGAGATTCAATGACTGCACAACTGATAGACGGCAATGCCCTTTCAAAAAAACTGCATCTTGACGTTGCCAAGCGCACTGCTGTCTTGAAAGCGCGCGGTATCACGCCGGGGCTGGCCGTGGTGCTGGTCGGCGAGAACCCGGCGAGCCAGGTCTATGTGCGCAACAAGGTCAAGGCCTGTACCGACAACGGCCTGTATTCAGTGCTGGAACAATACCCGGCAACGCTCAGCGAAGTTGATCTATTGGGGCGCGTTGACGCACTGAACAACAACCCCGCCATTCACGGCATTCTGGTGCAGCTTCCCCTGCCCGCCCATATAGATGCGCAAAAAGTCATTGAAGCCATCTCGCCCGCAAAAGACGTTGACGGTTTTCACATCGCCAGTGCCGGTGCGCTGATGGTCGGCCAGCCGGGCTTCTGGCCCTGCACGCCTTACGGCTGCATGAAGATGCTGGAAAGCATAGGCTATGACCTGAAGGGCAAACATGCCGTTGTCATTGGCCGCAGCAACATCGTCGGCAAACCCATGGCGCTGATGCTGCTGCAAAAAAATGCCACCGTCACCATCTGCCACAGCGCCACCAAAGACCTCAAGGCCATGACGCTACAGGCCGACGTGATTGTGGCGGCGGTTGGTAAACGCAATGTACTCACAGCAGATATGGTCAAGCCTGGCGCAGTAGTGATCGACGTGGGCATGAACCGCAATGAAGAAGGCAAGCTGTGCGGCGATGTGGATTTTGAGGGTGTGAAGGCAGTAGCAAGCTACATCACCCCGGTGCCAGGCGGTGTTGGCCCCATGACCATCACCATGCTGCTGGTTAATACGCTTGAGGCTGCGGAGCGACTTTAAATATACATCACCGCAATGATCTCGTAGCGTTTGATGCCACCAGGCGCCTGCACTTCTGCCGTGTCGCCTTCATCCTTACCAATCAGCGCACGGGCAATCGGCGAGCTGATGTTGACCCGACCGAACTTGATATCGGCCTCGTCTTCGCCAACGATCTGATACCTGACCTTGTCACCCGTGTCTTCGTCCTCCAACTCGATGGTCGAGCCAAAAACCACTTTACCGCCAGCATCAAGCTCTGAAGGGTCTATGACCTGGGAAGCCGAGAGCTTGCCTTCTACCTCCTGGATGCGACCTTCGATAAAACCCTGGCGGTCTTTGGCCACTTCGTACTCGGCGTTTTCACTCAGATCGCCCTGAGCCCGTGCTTCGGAAATGGCGTTGATGACCCAGGGACGGTCAACAGTTTTAAGCCGGTGCAACTCGGCCTTGAGTTTTTCTGCGCCGACTTTGGTGATGGGAATGGTTGCCATGCTTATCTCTGGAAGGGGGTTTTGTCAGAGGGTTTTTGGGGTCAGAGCCCAAATTCGCCGAGCCTACGGCTCGCCCGGAGGGCGCGGTGCGATGCACCGCAGCGAAATTGGTGTCTGACCCCAATAACCCAAAAGCAAACCGCCGGGTGTTGCCACTCGGCGGAATCAAGCCAAATTATGCCGTGAAAATCCGCACCGATACGGTTCTGTGAACCTACGTCGCCTTCGAACGCATCAAAGCGCCTTGCCCAGCCTAGCAACGCCCTCTTCTATCTTTGCCACATCCGCCGTGGCAAAGCTCAGGCGCAGGGTTGATGCATCGGGGTTGCTGGCGTAAAACGGCGCGCCGGGCACAAAGGCGACGAGTTGCTCGATGGCTTTTTTGGCGAACGCATTGGCATCGCTGATTTTGCCGTTGGCACCTGTCAGGCGTGCCCAAAAGAACAGGCCTCCCTGCGGCTGGGTAAATTCAATCGCGTCGCCCAGCTCTCGCTTGAGCGCTTGGCCCATGGCTGCTGCGCGTTCAGCGTAAACCTTGCGCACATTGGCGAGTGTGGCGGGCATACGACCGGCTTTTAAATATTGGGACGCGGTGGCTTGCGCAAAGGTGCTGGTGTGTGCGTCGCTGAACTGCTTGCACATCACGGCGTTGATCAGCAGCTCGGTGGGCGCGATCATCCAGCCGACACGCAGGCCAGGCGACAGCACCTTGCTTAACGAGCCGCAATAAGCAATCAACTCCTTGGCTCCGGGCACGCTGGCGCTCAAAGCCAGCAGCGATGGTGGTGGCACCGCGTTGAAGTACAGGTCACCATAGGGATCGTCCTCAACAATCAGTGTCTGGTATTTGACGGCCATCGCCAGCACCTTTTTGCGGCGCTCCAGACTGAGCAGCGCGCCGCTGGGGTTACCGAAGGTGGGGATGAGATAAACAAACTTCGGTTTGTGCTGGGCGATGAGCTTTTCAAGCTCGTCGGTGTCAACACCATTGGCATCAATCGGTGCGCTGATGAGCTCTGCGCCATACAACCGAAAGCACTGTATGGTGGCCAGAAAGGTGGGCCCTTCAACAATCACTTTGTCACCCGGCGAAATCATGGTTTTGCCAAGCAGATCAAGCGCCTGCTGGCTACCGGTGGTGACGATCAGGCCTTCAGGTGCAACCGCTACGCCCTTGCTGGCCATGAACTTTGCCAGCTCTTCGCGCAGCGGGCCGTAGCCTTCCGTTGCGCCATATTGCAGCGCAGCGCCGGCCTCGTTTGCCAGCGCTTTGGCAGAGGCCTCACGGATACCTTCGACATCAAACATGGCAGGGTCGGGAAAGCCACCCGCAAAGCTGACGATGCCGGGCCTGCCCAGCAGTTTAAAGAGCTCGCGAATGGCGGAGGTTTCGCAGTTTTTAAGGCGGTCGGCAAATTTCAGGGGCATAGAAAATCTTTCAAGCTATGTACTATTGTCGCCAAAACTAAAAGTTGCTGTGCCCGCCTTCCGAATACTTGGACTGAATCCTTGCAGTGACGGTCGCCTACACTCTCAAGCCATGAAAACTGCCCACATTGCCCCGTTTTTTGCCACACTGAAAGCCGCCAACCCGATGCCGGTGACCGAGCTTGAATACACCAGCGTGTTCGAGTTGCTGAGCGCCGTGTTGTTGTCGGCACAGGCGACAGACGTGAGCGTGAACAAGGCTACGCGCAAGCTGTTTCCCGTGGCGAATTCACCGCAGGCGATGCTTGACCTGGGGCTGGATGGGGTTGAGAGTTACATCAAAACAATTGGGCTTTTTCACAGCAAGGCCAAGCACCTGCTGAAGACCTGCGAGATGCTGGTTGACCTGCATGGCGGCCAGGTGCCGCGCACGCGTGAGGCACTTGAAGCGCTGCCCGGTGTGGGCCGCAAAACGGCGAATGTGGTTTTGAATTCAGCTTTTGGCGAGGCCACGATGGCGGTCGACACGCACATCTTTCGCATCGGCAACCGTACGGGACTGGCAACGGGCAAAACGCCGCTGGAGGTTGAACTGAAACTGCTCAAACGCATTCCCGCCGAGTACCTGGTCGATGCACACCACTGGCTGATATTGCATGGACGCTATGTCTGCGTAGCCCGCACACCGAGGTGCTGGGAATGCTCGCTGGCGCAGTGGTGCGACTACACACCGAAAACGCCAACGCCGGGCTGAGGCCGTTCGGGATGGGATGTGGTGAGCGCGGGACTTCGCTTGGGGTAAGTCCGGATGCCCTCATTTGCAGAACTTTGATATGCTGATTTGATGCCCGAACAACTCCTAAAAGTACTCTTGAAAGAACTTGCTCCCACTGGTGTCCTGCGCGCAGGAATCAATCTCAGCAATTACCTGCTGGTAACCGGAAAAAGTCCATCAGGTGAGCCCGTTGGGGTCGCGCCGGACATGGCGCGGGCGATCGCCGAGCGGCTGGGTGTGCCGCTCAAACTGGTGCCGTTCGAGACACCAGGAGAGTTAGCAGATGCAGCGGGGAACAATGTCTGGGATATCGGGCTAATAGGCGCAGAACCGGCACGGGCTAAAAAGATCACGTTTAGCCCCGCTTATGTTGAGATTGAGGCCACTTATCTTGTGCCAGCCGGCTCGCCACTGCAGACGATTGAGGAAGTGGATCGTCCCGGGGTGCGGATCGCGCTGATGGCACGCAGCGCCTATGACTTATGGCTGGTGCGCCATATCAAACATGCACAACTTGTGTATGCGGACAGCGGCGATGCGGCGTTCGATCTATTCGTCAACGAAAAGCTGGAGGCTCTGGCCAGCCTCAGACCGGGGCTATTGATCGATGTAAATAAATTGCCAGGCGCACGCATTTTAGAGGGTCAATTCACCGCCGTGCAGCAGGCAGTGGGCACGTCCAACGCGAACGCGGCGGGCGCAGCATTCTTGAGGCGCTTTGTGGAGGAGTCGAAGACGTCCGGGTTCGTCGCCAACCTCATCGCGCACCATCAAGTGCGGGGGCTGTCGGTCGCGCCCCCGTGCCAGGCGGCTTGATCATGACTCTTCACGCCGAGCCCAAGAAACTGCCAGTGGCTGAACCCTCATTTTTGACATTGCACGAACTGGTCAAAAAGGCACGACAAAAACTCAATCACGACAACTGGGACTATATTATTGGGGGCACTGAAACCGAGACCACAGTAAGGCGCAACCGTCTCGCCCTAGATTCAATCGCTTTTAGACCCAGGGTGTTGCGCGACGTGAGCCGTATTGATGCCTCAAGCCAATTTTTGGGCCATTCGCTGCGTCTGCCGATCATCCTTGCCCCGGTAGGAGGCCTGGAAAATTTTACGGCCGGCGCTGGCGCTACTGCCGCCAAGGCGGCGCAGGAGTTCGGCGTCGCGCACATGCTGAGTTCGGTTTGCGAACCGGGACTTGAAGCAGTTGCACAGGAAGCATCCGAGGCCCTGCTAATTTTTCAGCTTTACGTTCATGGCGACGCCGACTGGGTAGACAGCATGGCAGAACGCGCCATAGCAGCGGGCTACAAAGCGTTTTGTCTTACCGTTGATACCGCTCTTTATAGTCGACGCGAACGTGACCTCGCGAAACGCAACATTCGCCGTCACAACGTACCGGGACGCGAGTATCAGGCTCAACTCAACTGGAGCGATGTGGCTCGGCTCAAAGCCAAGTTTGCAATCCCGCTGATATTAAAAGGTATTGCTACTGCAGAAGACGCTGAAATCGCGCTGTCGCACGGCGTCGACATGATCTATGTCTCTAACCACGGTGGGCGCCAGCTTGACCACGGCCGTGGAGCCATGGACATGTTGCCGGAGATCGTCGCCGTCGTCGCCGGGCGTGCGCCAGTCATCGTCGATGGCGGATTCAACCGCGGCTCAGACATCGTCAAGGCGCTTGCCGCTGGCGCCGACCTCGTAGGAATCGGCCGCATGCAGTGCGTGGGTCTGGGCGCAGATGGGCAGCCCGGATTGGTACGCGTGCTCGAGATTCTTGAACAAGAAGTTCGCACTTGCCTCGGCCTGCTGGGTGTCAATACCTGGACCGAACTGGATAGCTCTTATCTGCATGCGGCACCACCGGTCAGTGATCCGGGTCCGACACTGGGTGCCTTCCCGCTGCTCTCGCTTGATGAAAAGTCTTTTTACTGAACCACGCCCTATTTCATTCGCTATTGGATGGGCTCGTGCGACCCAACCAGTCGGCGAGCACATCCGCGCGATGCTCGTCCAGCTTCGGTGGTGCGTGGCGATATGTGACAGGCGTTTCAGACATCTTCAGTGGGTTCGCCAGCAACGCCAGAACGACCAGGCGCAGAATGGGTTTTACCCATCGGTAATCTCTTTTTTCAGTGAGCCTGTGATGCCGCGTTAGCGCCCAGCAAAAATACTTCGGGCAATCATATTCATTTGGGCCTGGGAGGTGCCGCCGCCGATCTGGAACATGCGCACATCCCTCAGCATGCGCTCCAGCGGTAGGTCTCGCGAATAGCCGGAGGCACCGAACATCTGCAGTGCCTCACTCACCACATAAAAGGCCTCGTGCGCTGTGAATGCCTTGGCAATCGACGCTTCTCTCATCTCTGGAAGCATCACGTTATTCTCTAACTTACGCGCGTTGCACGCCGCCCGGTAGATAAGCAGCCGGGCCGCTTCGAGCTTCATTTCGCTCTCCGCCATCATCCACTGTAGTCCCTGGAAATCCTTAAGTTTTTTTCCGAATGTTTCGCGCTGACACATGTAATCGACCGCTAAGTCATGCGCCCCTTGGGCAATCCCCAGCGCCACCGCGGAGGCGCCGATGCGTTGGGCGTTGTAGCCGTTCATGAGCTTCTTGAAACCATCCTTTGGATCGCGCACCACAAGGTTGGCTACTGGAACCTCGCAGCTATCGAAGATGAGTTCGGCCTCCGGAATTCCTCGCAGGCCCATCGCGTCCTCTACCCGCCCCACTGAAAATCCTGGCGTCCCCTTGTCCACCAAGATGCCTCCGATCCCTTGGTCCTTCCCCTGGCGATCGACGATGCGCGCGAAAATCAAATTGGTCCTCGAGATGCCGCCGCCAGTGATCCAGTGCTTGGTACCGTTCACGACGTAGCAGCCGTCATGCTCCACAGCAGTGGTTTTGAGTGCCGTCAGATCGGTACCGGCGTCAGGCTCAGTCATGCCTATGGCTGGCTTATCGCCATCCTCCAGAACACGGCGAGCGATCTCGCGCTGCTGCGCCTCGGTGCCATAGGCCATGATTGATCCGAGCGCCCCCATATTAGTCTCCACGACGATGCGTGCGGTGACCCCGCAGTACTTAGCGATTTGCTCGATCGCCAGCACCACATCGATCAATGGCCGCTCGGGGCCGCCAAACCTCTTCGGAATGGTCATTCCGAGCAGGCCAGCGCGGCGCATGACTTCGACGTTCTCATGCGGATATTCATGTTCGCGATCCCATCGCGCGGCCTTTGGAGCGAACTCATCGCGTCCAAGGCGGTTAGCCAAGTCGACCAGCATCTTTTGCTCTTCACTGAGCTGAAAGTTCATTGTCATGTCCGACTCGCGTTGCGAAAGCGCATACGCTGCCAAAGGTAAATCGGCAACCCTATCCCTAGGCCGATGAGATCACTTAAGCCGCCAGGATGCAGCAGGTTCAGTGCGCCGATGAAGAGTATCACCCGCAATGACATCGCCAGCCGTCCCCCGAACCAACCTTCAGTGGAGCCGGCAAGGAACCAGACACCAATCGCGCCGGAAATCGTGGCCTGAACGATACCCAGCCACGGCCCCTGCATCAGCAGCGCGGGCGAGAAAAAGAACATGAATGGCACGATGAAGGTCGCCAGCCCCATTTTGAGCGCGGTCCACGAGGTCTTCCAGGGATCGGCCTGCGCCATGCCTGCGGCGGCAAAGGAGGCGAGCGCGACCGGCGGCGTGATCGCGGAAACCACCGCGAAATAAAAGACGAACATGTGCGCCACGAGCACAGGTATCCCGATCTTGGTCAGGCCCGGTGCAATCACGGCGGCCGCGATCGCATAGGCGGCAGTCGTCGGCATGCCCATGCCGAGTATCAGTGCGACTACGGCTGCAAACAACATCGCGGCGAGTTGGCTCGCCCCGGCGATCCCGAGTATCAGTTCGGAAAACCGCCCACCGATACCGGTCAGCGCGATCACGCCGACGATGATACCGGCACAGGCGCACACCGCCACCAGTTGCACGGTATCCCTTGCAGCAAGATTCAAAGCCTCAAGCGTGCGACGCCAGCCGAACAACACAGTGGGAACCACGACGAGCACCGCGACCAGCGCCCACACCGCCGCCTCTCCAAACGGTTTCATGGCCGGCACCCCGTAATGAAACGCGGCACCCAGCAGCAATCCCGCCGTGGCGAGTGCGGCAAAGCGCACGAGCAATGCAGCCATCACCGTTGGCGTCGACCGCAAGTCCTCGACTCCGTCTGCACTGGTGAGATCGTTGAACGTGCGCGACAGCCAGCCTGCAAACAGCGCCGCGACGATACCGAGACCACCGGCACGGAACGGCGAATACCCCTCCAGCAGCGCCCAGATGAATACGATCAGCGGGGAGAACAAATACAGCCGCGTCAGCATCAGTTTGATGGGCGGCAGTTCGCTGCGCGACACACCCTTGATGCCGAGCCGGATCGCGTGCAGGTCGACATGGATCCAGCACGCGGTGTAAAACAGCAGCGCGGGTATCACCGCGGCCAGCGCAATCTGGGCATACGGGATGCCCGTGATCTCGGCCATCAGGAACGCGCCGGCGCCGAGCACCGGTGGCGTGATCTGCCCGCCGGTGGAAGACGTCGCCTCGATCGCAGCCGCGGTCGGCCGGTCATAGCCGACTTTACGCATCATCGGTATCGTCACCATGCCCGAGGCAACCACGTTCGCCACCGCGGAGCCCGAGATCGAACCGAACATGATGCCCGAGGCCACTGCCGCTTTGGCCGGACCGCCGCGCGCCCAGCCGAACAGCGCGTTACATAAGTCATTGATGTAATCGCCAACTTTCGAGACCTGCAAAAACGCGGCAAAGGTGACAAACAGGATGATGTATGACGACGACACCGCCGTGGTCACCCCGAAAATGCCGTACTCGCTGTAGATATAGGTGAAGAAGCGGTCGGGAGCGAACCCCTTGTGCTCGAGAACGCCCGGCATCCACTTGCCGACAAAGGCGTAGAGTATGAACAGGCTGGCGATGATCGGCAGCGCCAGGCCCGAGGTACGCCGCGCGAACTCCAGCACCATCATGGTACCGATGAACCCTACGATGACGTCGCCTGTAGTGAACTGCGCACCGGCCCGGAACAATAACCCGTCGAGTTCTATCGCGATGTACACCGCACAGGCGATCGAGGCCAACACCAGCACCCAGTCGTACCACGGCACGCCGGTTTTCGCCGCGCGCTTGACCGGCGCGTAGAGGATGAATCCGAGCGCGCCGCCCCAGCCCACGTGGATGGCACGGAACAGCAAGGGTTCGAGCGAGTAGACATTGAGAACATAGAGGTGAAACAGGGTGAAGCCGATGCACAGCACCGCCAGCAAAGCCACCTCCCAGCGGCGCAGCAGGCGCTTGTTGCCGCTGAACTCGTCGTCCGCCATCGGCGGCTTGATGACTTCTTCTATCGTGTCATTTTCTATTTGGTGACTTCTCACGCCTACCTCCTCCAGACAAAACAAAACCGCACTGGGCCGGGGCCGCAGTGCGGTTATTTACGGTGCGAGTTCGCTCAGCCCTTGTACTCGGGCGGAATCAGGTGCTTGGGAACAGCAATACCTTTTTCCTTGAAGTAACGGATGGCCCCGGGATGAAACGGCAGGAAACCGTTGCGGTTCCAGTTTTCCATCAGCGTTTCCTTGGCTGCCGCGTGCCCCTTCATCATCTGCGGGTTGTTCTCCAGCACCGCCTTCGTGACCGCGTAGACCAGATCTTCCGCAACGTCCTTGTTAGCGATGGCGAAGTTGTAGAGGCCTATCGTTTTGTGGTCTTCCGTCTGCTGTTTGTACGTGCCCTTGGGTATGACCGAGTCGGACATCTCCGGCAGCGCAGCCTTGATCTTCTTGATTTCGTCGTCGGTGAACGTGAAAAAGCGCACCTTGTTGGTGGTTTCCAGTTCCGAGTAGGCCGCAATCGGTACCCCGGCGCAGAACGGGAACGCATCGATCAGGCCGTCCTGCAGATTGGACGACATGTCCGAGGCCTGCCCGTTACGGACTGTGGTATCTATGCCCAATGTCTTGAAGAATAACGGGAAATAAGTACCGCAGGTGCCGGCGCGCGGGCCTACGCCCGATTTCTTGCCGGCTAGTTCTTTCACCGACTTGATGCCCGATTTTTCGAGTGCAACAAAATGGAACGGTGTGTCATACATCGGGAACATGGCGCGGATGTTGTTGTACTTCTGACCCTTGGTCCACGCGCCCTGACCGTGCCAGGCCTGCAGCGCAACCCCCATGGTCGCCATGCCGAAATCGATCTGCTTCGAATCGGTCAGGATGATGTTCTGGTTCGGACCCTGGGTTTGCTGGGTGCTGATATTGGTCCCGATTTTCTCGTTGACCAAGCTCGCCCAGACCTGACCATAAACGAAATACGTGCCGCCAACCGACGCGGTGCCCAGCGTCAGGTTCGTCGGCCAATTGGGATTGGGTTTGACTTGCGCCAAAGCACCACCCGCCAGCGTCAGGCCGGCCAGCGCGGCAATTGCCAGCTTAAGCATAGTTGTAAGCTTCATTGTTAGTTTTCCTTTACGTGACGTTTATATGCGAATATGAAACCGGGATCGGCCTACGGACAGGCTGTGTCTTGCAGTTCAGGATATGGACGTAGCGCCAGTGTCAGACTATAACAAAGTCATGCTCGCGTTTTCTTGATCTATATCAACTCCATGATCTTCAAGCCGATAGCCCCGAAATGCATTCGGATAAACCCTTCTCAAGCATTGCTGGCACCCGCATACACATGAGCGGCCCGGGCCAGCATGCGCCGGGCCAGACGCAGCACCGGCGCATCCACCATGCGGCCGTCGAGGCTGAACACGCCGCCGCCGGCGGCCTCAAAAGCGGCCACCACACGCTGCGCCCAGTCAAGTTCAGCGGCGCTGGGTGAAAACGCCGTATTGACCACTGCCACCTGCAAGGGATGAATGCACAGTTTGCCGCCAAAACCGCCACGCCGGCCGCGCGCCGCATCAAGCGCCAGCTGCACAGTGTCTTGCGTGCCCGGTGTCACACCATCCACGGGAGCGGCAAGTTGTGCACGGCGCGAGGCCAGCACCACTGCCAGCCGCACCGCCGTTAACTCGGGTTCATCGGGCCCGCAGGCCATGCCAGCATCAGCCTGGAAGTCGAGGTTGCCAAAAGCCAGGCGCAACACCTGGGGGCTGTGCGCCAGCGCGTCAGCCGCATCCAGGCCTGCGACGGATTCAATCAGCGGCAGCAGCGCACATGCCGAGCCCAGCGCACCCGCCACATGCGCCAGCTGGGCCGCGGATTCGGCCTTGGGCAGCATCACACTCGTCACGCCGAGCTGGCCGAGCAAGGTCAGGTCATCGCCATGCCAGGCTGTTGCGCTGGCGTTCACGCGCACCAGCACGCGGGCGCGCTCGGTGGCTGAAAAACCAGGCCAGGCCTGCGCCAGCATCTGCCGTGCCGCCAGCTTGTCGGCCGGGGCCACGGCATCTTCCAGATCGATGATGACCGCGTCGGCCCCCGAGGCCAGCGCCTTGGCAAAACGCTCTGGCCGGGTTGCGGGGACGAACAGAAAAGAGCGGGCCAGCGCCAGTGGCCGGTTGGGGCTGTCGCTCATGCCGCAGCGCCGAGTAAAGCGCCCACACGCGGCCACTGTGCGACGCCCCACAACGCATCCACAGCCGTCTGCATTTCAGCCGGCGTCGCGCCGCCGCTGAAGGCGGCCAGCCGCAGCGCCTTGGCCGTGATCTCTTCGCGGCTCAGCGTGTTGCCGGGGTCGCCCTTGGGTTCGTCCACCCGGCCTTGCAGTACCCGTCCGTCCTGTGTGGTGACACTAACCTTGCCAATCCAGCGCTGCGGGTAAGCGGCATCCACCTCGTCGTCGAGCACCATCTCGACGCGCACGCACAGCGCTGTGGTGGCAGGATCCTTGAAATGCTGGTCAAACTCGACCAGGCCGGCATGGCCAAACCGCGCGACCAGCGCCAGCACCGTGCCCATGGAAAACTTGCTCTGGTGCACCGTGGCCGGGTTGACGACCGGCCCCAGCACGTCGATCGCGCCCTGGTGCACATGCGTGACCACATGCGCAATGTCAGCAGCTTGCAGCTGGTTCGTCTGCATGACCTGCAGCAAGGCGTCGGCCGCCGGATGCGTGTGACGGCAGGACGCATGGAACTTGAAGGAGGTTTCGGCCGTGGCCCATCGCGAGCCAAGGCCTGCGGTCAGTTTGGCCGGGTCGGCGTCGCTGGACATGCCGGCCGCCATGCCCTGCGGGCCTTCAAGAATCTGCGCCGCGCCGGTGAAGCCGTCCTGCGCCAGCCAGGCCGACATCAGTCCCACCGCTGCTGCATGTGCGGTGTGCAGTTGCTTGGAGTCGGCGCCGGTGCGTAAAAACTCCCAGAGGCCGGCCGACTGCGTGCCGGCCGAACCGAACGCGTGCTGCATTTGCGCCGGACTCAAACCCAGCAGGCTGCCCGCGGCGGCGGCGGCGGCCAGCGTACCCGCCGTGCCGGTGGTGTGGAATACCTTGTAGTGCGAGCGCCCCAGAAACTCGCCGACGCGGATGCCGACTTCATAACCGGCCACCGCCGCCGTCAGCAACTGCCTGCCGCTGCTGCCCAGCGTCTGCGCCATGGCGAGCGCAACAGGAAACACGACCGTGGCCGGGTGAAACACCGAGCCGTTGTGCACGTCGTCCTGCTCGGCGACGTGCGAGGCTGCGGCATTGACCATGGCGGCAAAGTAGGCGCTGCTCTGACTGCGGTTGATCAGCACCTCGGCTGCGCCGGTTGCCGGCCCCATGCGCGCGGCGAAGCCTGCGATGGCCTCGACCGGGCGCGCGCCCTTGCCGGCAATCGCCGAGCCGAACCAGTCGACCAGCAAGTCTTCGGTCTTGCACACGACAGGCGCCGGAATGGCATCGAATCTCAAGCCGGCGGCGAAGGCTGCGAGTTGGGCGGTGGGGGTGGTGTTCATGTTTATTCCTTAATTAAATAGCGCCTGATGCCTGCAACGCGGCAATGCTGTCATCGCCCTGCCCGAGTTCACGCAAGATGGCGTCGGTGTGCTGACCGACGGCGGGGATGGCGTCCATACGGTAGTCAAAGCTGCTGATGCGGCCCGGCGGCAGCAGCGCCGGAATGTCGCCGACCGGCGTTGACACTTGGCGCCAGCGGTCGCGCGCCTTGAGCTGCGGATGCGCCCAGAGTTCGGCCATGCTGTTCATGCGGGCGTTGGCGATTTGTGCTTGATCCAGCCTTGCTGCCACCTGCGCGGTCGTCATGGCGGCAAAGGTGTCGAGAATGATGGCCTTGAGCGCGTCGCGGTGCTCGTTGCGCCGCGCGTTGCTGTCGAAGCGCGGGTCCTTCGCCAGCGCCGGCTGCAGCAGCACCACTTCACAAAACATCACCCACTCGCGCTCGTTCTGCAGCCCCAGCATCAGCGTGCCGCCATCCCCGGCCACAAACGGACCATAGGGGTAAATGGTGGCATGGGCGGCCGCGCTGCGCGGTGGTGGTGTGGCGCCACCATAGGCGTAGTACATCGGGTAGCCCATCCACTCGGCCAGCGATTCAAGCATGGACACGTCGATGTGCGCGCCCTTGCCGGTCCCGCCCCGCTTGTCGCGCTGCAGCAGCGCTGCCAGGATGCTGCTGTAGGCATACATGCCGGCGGCGATGTCGGCAATCGAGTTGCCCGACTTGCTGGGATCGTCCGGTGTGCCGGTCACCGACAGAAATCCGGCTTCGCTCTGGATCAGCAGGTCGTAGGCTTTTTTGTCGCGATACGGGCCGTCGTCGCCGTAGCCCGAAATGTCGCAGACGATGAGTTGCGGGTTGGCTGCACTCAGCGCGTCAAAGCTTAAGCCCATGCGCGCGGCCGCACCGGGCGCCAGATTTTGCACCAGCACATCGGCCGTGAGCAGTAACTGCTTGAGCACCGCCAGCGCCGCGGGTTGCTTGAGGTCCAGGCTCAGGCTTTCCTTGGAGCGATTCACCCAGACAAAATGCGAAGCCATGCCGTCCACGCGCTGGTCATAGGCGCGTGCAAAGTCGCCCACGCCGGGACGCTCGACCTTGATGACGCGGGCGCCTAGGTCGGCCAGTTGGCGGGTACAGAAGGGGGCGGCAATCGCGTGTTCGAGGGAGATGACGGTGATGCCGTCTAGGGGTCGTGTCATGGTCATGGCCTAATCAGTTGGGGACAGAGCTTGCCGCAAGGTTTCAGAAAGACCGCGGCAAGCCAAGCAAATGCTCAGCCACATACGAATAAATCAAATTGGTAGAAATCGGCGCCACCTGATACAGGCGGGTTTCGCGGAACTTGCGCTCCACGTCGTATTCGCAGGCAAAGCCAAAGCCGCCATGCGTTTGCAGGCACATGTTGGCCGCCTCCCACGAGGCTTTAGCGGCCAGGTACTTGGCCATGTTGGCCTCAGCGCCGCAGGGCTTGCCGGCGTCAAACAGCTCACAGGCCTTGAAGCGCATCAGGTTGGCGGCTTCGGTTTCAATGTAAGCGTCGGCCATTGGAAACTGCACGCCCTGGTTCTGGCCGATCGGGCGGTTGAAGACCACGCGCTCACTGGCGTAACGCCGCG
>Ga0209284_10003672_pt1 | contig 18496 bp, 10 predicted proteins | sample FRY03_FD_187211 | JGI IMG/M metagenome (GOLD analysis project Ga0209284, IMG submission 187211) | Freshwater microbial communities from Lake Fryxell liftoff mats and glacier meltwater in Antarctica - FRY-03 (SPAdes) (version 2) | ecosystem: Environmental > Aquatic > Freshwater > Ice > Glacier... | reverse complement strand
AGGCACTGGGTTTAATGCCTACCAAAAACTTCAGAAACGCACCGTTACAATGCCACCGCTGGTAACGGTAAATTCTTTTTCGATGCTAAACACGGCGCGCGAGCTGTTTTTGGACCGAAAAACGGCTTTGTAAGTGCCGGGCTGCAGTACTACCGTTTCCGTGGTGTTGTTTTCACTGATATCATGCACTTTCTCGAGGCGCGGGCCAGCAGTGCTAAAAATTGCGCCATAACCAGGGGCATTACTCACCAAATTAACCATGCCAGGCTGGGGGATTTGGATGCGACTCACCTTGCCTTGCTCAATTTGCACTTGGTTAAAGCGCATGATGGGCGTTGTGAGCACTTCAATGTCGTAGCTACCAATGAGGTATCGGCGGGTGGTGTTGAACTCGTGGATGCCTACGTATTCGCCCGTTTGGCTGTTGCGGAGGGTAGCGCGGAGGTTGCGGTAGCCTGAAACGCCAGCCACGAGAAGCTCGAGGCCACCTTGAGGACTGTTCAGCGTGATAATGTTGTGCTTGCCTGGCTGGAGTTGGATGTTTTTTCTTACGATTTCGGGATTGGTGTGGATCACCAAGTCATAGTTGCTTGCGGGATCAAGCAAAAGGGTGTCCGAGCGCCTTTTGCTGTTGAAGGTGTGTAGAAAGTTATAGCGGTCAATGCCCATATCGGCATCATAAAAGGTCATGGCTACATTGGTTTCGCTCGGCAAGAGGAACTGGTCAAGCAAATCGACCTGCACAGTGGTGGAATTGAGGGCCTGCGACACTACCATGTTGAGGGCCTGCGAAAAGGCCGCTTCCTGCTCAGCATCGTAATAAGTACCTACACAATTAAAGGCGTCTTTCATACCCATATCTAACCCTAATCCAATTACAAAAGGCTTCAAGAAAATATGTTGTTTTTGAAGTTGAAAAGACACCTGGCAAGGGTCTCCACTGCAGTTTTCAAGGCCATCTGTAATCAGGATAAGGATGTTGCGGCTGAGCGGATCGGTAGGAAAATCGCTGGCCGCTTGGCTCAGGCTGTATGCGATGGGGGTGTTGCCTAATGGTTTGATTTTTTGAAGGCGCTTTTTGATGCGTTGTCCACTTTCAGGCCCAAATGGCACTTCTAGTTTGGTGTCTGTGCAATCGCCGCCATTGCGACTCGTTTGATGACCATATACACGTAATGCTACCTCAACCCGCGACTTGTTTTCGAGGCTGTCCATAATGCTGGTGAGCAATCGGGTGGCTACCTCCCAGCGCGAAAACTGTTGCCACCGCGCGCTCATGCTGCCCGAGGCGTCGAGCACAAAAAGAATGCGGGTGGTGATCACGACTTCATCGTCGTTGGATTTGATAGGTGTTTGGGTAAAAGCTTGGGTGCAACTACCGAAAAAGAGCGCTATTAGGAGTATTTTTTTCATGCTTGAGGCTTCGGCTGGAGGGGCATGCGGGGGTCTGGCACCAGCAATTGGTCGGCAAAAAAACCACGTTCGTATTGCAGGTGGGCAGTCATGGCGATCATGCCCGCATTGTCGGTGCAATATTGGAAATCAGGAATAAATAACTCCCAGTTTTTATCGGTCGCTAACTGCTGTAGCGCCAGTCGCAAGCCGCTGTTGGCCGAAACACCGCCGGCGATGGCGATGCGGGTGATTCCCAAATCCTGAGCGGCGGCTTGTAGTTTGTGCAACAATATTTGAACGATGGTGGACTGTATCGACGCGCACAGGTCGTTGCGGTTGTGAACGATAAAGTTCGGGTCTTGTTGTTGCTGCTTCTGCAAAAAATACAAAATGGAGGTTTTTAAACCACTAAAGCTGTAGTTATAACCTGACATTTTAGATACCGGAAAGGCAAAAGCCTTGGGATTGCCAAGGGCAGCGTATTTGTCCACCAGCGGTCCACCAGGATACGGCAAACCCAGCAACTTCGCACTTTTGTCGAAAGCCTCCCCGGCTGCATCGTCGATGGTTTGGCCGAGGATTTCGAAGTCGAAATAATCGCGCAACAGCACCAACTGGGTATGGCCGCCCGAAACGGTGAGGCATAAAAACGGAAAGTTTGGACGAGGTGCCTCAATAAAATGCGCCAAAATATGAGCCTGCATATGGTTCACCGCCAAAAGTGGCTTTTGTAAACTGAGCGCTAGTCCTTTGATAAAACTCGTACCCACGAGCAAAGAACCCATGAGTCCCGGACCGGCCGTTACAGCAAAGGCATCCACCTGCGCCAACGAAACACCCGCTTCTTCGAGTACGGCATGCACTACAGGCACGAGGGCTTCTTGGTGGGCACGACTCGCCAATTCGGGCACAACTCCGCCGTACCGTGCGTGCACATCTTGGTTGGCAACACGATTACCACGGATTTCTCCGTTAATAGCAATGGCGGCGGAAGTATCGTCGCAGCTTGATTCTACGGCAAGAATAATGGCCATGGGGGACAAATATTGCGGTTTTCACCTCAAATGTCGCTATTTTGCAGCAGATTCTCTTGATTGAGGAAGATTTGAAAACTCTAGGCCGGTACATCAGCTACGTTTTAAGGTTCCAGTTTCGGTTGATTTCGGGATTGGTGCTCGGTCTATTCGCCCTCTTCCTCCTACTTTTAAACCCCAGCGTACAAGATTTTACCGGGGAACGGGTTGCCCAATTTTTAAGTGTACAATGGCGCACCAAAGTAGTCCTCTCGGGCTTCAAATACCAGCCTTTACGCAGTTTCAGCATTGAACAGTTGTACATTGAAGACCACAATGGCGATACCTTGTTGTTGGTAAACGACTTGGAATTGCAGCTCGGCAACATCCGCATTATAAGGCAGCAAATCGATATCACCCATTTGCATTTGGGTAGCATAGATGCGCGTTTGTTGCGCAAGGAATACGAAACAGATTTCAACTTCAAGTTTTTAGTCGATTATTTCGCCGCCGATCCCAGCGACACCTTGCAGCAGCCTGTGAGTCCGATCCGTTTCCGTTTGGGTGCCCTCAGTTTGGGCAAAAGTCAACTTCGTTTCGAAAACGGGAGTCGCCAGCAGCCTGCCGATCGTTTTGACCCGCGGCATTTCGAACTGCAGGATTTACAATTGTCCCTCAGCGACATTTACGGCTCCATCGATAGTTCCTCTGTGCGCCTGAGCGCCCTCCAGTTCACCGAAAAAACAGGTTTCAGTGTCGAAAAAGCGAGCTTTTTACTCGTCAGCTTGCCCGACCAACTGCGATTAGACGAACTAACCCTCAACAGCGAACAAAGCGAATTGGCTGGTGCACTCGCCCTGTATTTTGGCAGTTACCAAGACTTTAGCGATTTCAACAACCGGGTGCGCATGCAGTTGCAATTGTCGCGTTTGGCCCTCACCCCCCGCGACATGCGCTACTTCCTTGGAGAAGCCACTCCCTTGCTGCCGGTACAAGCCAGCGGCACGGTATCCGGACGGTTATCGAATTTGCGTAGCCGTGATTTGGTGTTAGAAATCGGGAACAGCAGCTATATCAGCGGCCAAGTCAACATTACCGGTTTACCTGCTTATCAAAATGCGTTGTACGACATTCGCCTGCGCGATGCCTACCTCGATCGTGCAGAAGTAGAAGTGGCATTTCCGAATATTCAATTTCCTGAACAAATAAGTGGTTTGAATTATTTACAAATCAGCGGCGAGGTTTTTGGTTACCCCCAAGATTTTGTAGCCACGGGTGCATTCGGCACCAATTTAGGAACTGCACAATCCGATCTCAACATCAAACTTAAGGGACCGCAAAGCACCTATACTGGTCAGCTGGCCCTTCAGCAAGTCGATTTGCGTGCCCTCACCGGCGACAGCACCTTGGGCATGGTGACCCTGAGCAGCAGCATCAAAGGCAAGGGCAACCGCTGGGAAAACTTCGAATCACAGCTCAATGGCAACATTCAGCAGCTCGACTACCGCAATTACAGCTATCAAAATGCATCGATAGACGGCTATCTCGACAGGCAAACGTTTACTGGCAAACTCGTATCTCTCGACAGCAACGCCAACTTCAGCTTTTACGGATTGGCTGACTTGGGCGCCTCTCCTCCCTTTTTTAACTTTGTAGCCGAGGTAAATGCCTTGAACTTACACAACCTGCAATTAACCACTGACTCGCTCAGCATACAAGGTTTTATGGAGATTTGTGCGGAGGGTTTAGATATAGACAGTATCGTGGGCGAGCTCAACTTCCGACAACTCTCCATGCAGCTCAACGGCAGGCCTTTAGACATTGAAGAAATGAATGTGGTATCGGCCATTGACCAAGACCAGCAGCGTCGGTTGAATTTTCAGTCGCCTATTGGCAGTGTTTTCCTCACTGGTGATTTCAGCATCAAGGGCTTGCCGGCCACCCTCGACCATTATTTGCACCATTATGTACAGCGCTCGGTGCAGCGGCCGCATCCCGAGGAAGACCAAAATTTCGAGCTCAATCTCAACATTGAGCAGGCGCAAGTGCTCTCCGATTTTCTAGCGCCCGGTCGTTTCGACGTTGGCACTATGCGGGGTCATGCCTATTTCAACACCGTTAAAAACAGCGCAGACCTCGATTTTCAGCTGGGCAACTTTCGCGCGGGCAGCACCCGCGTAAGTAACATCAATGCTTTTGGCAGCTCGAACAACGATAGTCTATTTATGGACTTATATGCCGACAGTTTGTGGAGCGGTACCACCTTGCTTGCCCAGCAATTGGTTTTTGAGAACAGTATGAGTCGCGATACCTTGCACTTTGGCTTACGTGCCTTGGGAGAAGGTCCTACCAACGAGCTCCAACTCGACGGTTTTGTCGATTTCTCCACCGACACCATCGGGTTGGCCTTCCTTCCTTCCTACCTCCAGGTATTTGACAACCGCTGGAACCTCGAGCAAGCGGGCATCATCCAAATTATTGACAGCACGGTACGGGTGCCAGCTTTTGGCTTTCGGCAAGCAGGGCAATCGGTTTTTTTGGCTGGAAACATCAGTCCGCGGCGCACCGATACCCTGTCGCTCGTAATGACTGATGTGGACCTCGAGCAGCTCAATCCGCTGCTAGCTGCGGCCGACCTGAGCATAGAAGGCTATGCCAATGTGCGCCTTGAGGCCAATTCGGTCCTACGCAAAGCGGCTGTTTTTGGCGGCATCGTCCTTGAAGGTTTTGTGTTAGATGGGCAGCCTTTGGGCGATTTGACCATACAATCGAAATACAGCGTTGACCGGCAAGTAGCCGACGTGCATGCCGAACTTGTACAGCTAGGCGACACCTTAATTTACGTATTTGGCACCTTAGGTAATTTAGAAGGTAACCAGTCGTTGGACCTATGGGCGCAATTGCGGCACTCCCCGATCCACCCCCTAGAGCACATCCTCAAGCCTATTTTCGACGATATAAGTGGCCGGGCAACGGCGGACATCTCGCTCAAAGGAGATTTTCGAGCGCCCGAGTTACGCGGGCAGATTGATTTAGAAAATGCGCGTTTGCGGGTAGCTTTCCTCAACCAATACTTCAACGTAAACAAGCGGGTGATTTTAGAACCCGGCAGCATCAACTTCTTGCAAGCCCAAATTACCGATGACAACCAAGGTTCGGGGCAATTAAGCGGCCGCATTACCCACGAAAGATTCCGCAAAACCAAGCTTGATTTGCAGCTCACGGCCAAAGAGTTGATGGTTCTCAACACCGAGCCCAACTTCCAAGACGCCTATTTTGGCACGGGTAAACTCACAGGCACGGCCAGTTTTGTGGGGCCTACTACTTTGGTAGACATCCAAGTGCGGGGCACCACCGACCGAGGCACCAGTTTCAGCATTCCTTTAGATGCCCAAGCCAACCGGCAAGACCTCGATTTCATCACTTTCATTGACAAAAACGCCAAAGAAGAAGTAGCGGAAGAAGTGCCGGTATTCAATGTCATTGGCGTGAATTTTGGCATGGACTTACAAGTAACACCTGAGGCCGAAATCAGCATTTTACTCGACAGGGTAGCGGGCGACATCATTCGTGGTCGCGGTACCGCTGCCATCGAATTTGATATAAATCCCCAGGGTGTAATCAGCATGGTAGGCGATTATCGGTTTAGCAGTGGCGACTACACCTTTACCCTTGCCAACATCCCGAGCAAGCGTTTTCGCATCAACGAGGGCAGCACCATCCAATGGACGGGCGACCCTTACAATGCCACCATCAACCTTGTAGCCGTATATCGGCAACGGGCCTCGGTAACGGCTTTGTTAACCGAGGGGCAGCTCAGTGGCCGTACCCGCACCCAGCTCAACGTAGACACTTACCTCAAATTAACGGGTTCATTGCTAAAGCCCACGGTCAACTTCGAAATCCGTCTCCCTACCATCAACGAAAACGAGGCCAGCGATCCTTTAGTAGCCCGCATACAAAACATCAACAACAACGAGCAAGAACTCAACAACCAAGTATTGGCACTTTTGGTAGCTGGGCAATTTTTTCCTTCCGACCAAATAGCTGCGGCCAGTTTATTAGGCAGCACGGGTGCCAATTCGTTAACCGAAGTGCTCAGTAACCAGCTCAACTCGCTGCTTTCGCAGATGTTCGACAACGTAAACATTGGTATCAACTACCGCAGCTCCAATCTCGGCAGCGTTGCCGATGCCTCGCGTAACGACATTACGGTGGCCCTTAACACCACTTTGTTTAACGATCGCGTGGTGATAGATGGCAATGTGGGCAACAATGTCAACAATTTGGCTGCGACTACACCAGGTGCACAAGCCATTGCTGGGGAAGTGGTAGTAGAATATTTGATGACCCCTAATGGCAATATTCGTTTGAAAGCCTTCAACAAGCTAGACGACCGGGTGTTGGTGAACCGGGAATCGAGTTACCGGCAGGGTGTGGGTATTTCGTACACCGAAAACTACGATACTTTTGATGAGCTTTTGGAGAGGCCGACGCGTTTTATTCAGGATCGGTTGATTCGGCGGATTCCGTGGGCGCCGGATCGTTGGAAGGGTGATTTTTAAGACCGTTCGCCTGCGGCTCACTTTACAGAACGCTCGCTATTATAAAAAACGCTTACCTACTGCCAGCAAAAAGCACTGCTGTGGTAACTTCTTGGATTAAACAAACCTTTTTAAATCGTAAAAAACAAGCACGAGGTTGGGTTGTGCAATTTTTTATACATTCACCTGCCTGATGACATATATCTAGAAACTCTGCGTACCTCAATAATCAAAAGCGTGAAAGGTGGTGTCTTGGGCGGTTAACGCCACTGTAAACTGAAACGGATTGAGTTGATCGTTACGGATTAGGGTACAAAGAGCAGTGTACGATTGGTTTCCGGGCAGCTGGGCAATGGCTTGACGGGTGTACGGACCGGTAAAACTGTAACGGACCGTGGGGCTGATGAAAATGCGCAACTCGTCCCGGTTGTTGATGTTAGGATTTACATTGGTTACCCGCAAGCGCAACCAGCTGCGCGGCAAAAAATCGAGACGTCTTTGCTGCTCCTACCCAGCTTGTATGCTCACCCGTTGAAAAGTAGGATTGAAGTAGTTAGCAATGGGTGTTTCATGGGCGAGGTAATAGTTCGAGGTTAAATCATCGGCTGTAAAATTCAACTCAAAAAAGCCAAAGCTATCCGTTTGGGTTTCGGCCATTATCTTGTACAAAGGGCGCCAAGGTTCATTGGTAAGCACATATTCGCGGTAAGCTTTTACCAACAACGGGCTTGAGGTAGCAGTTACGTTGGTGCCAAACACCAGTACTTGGCCATGTACTTTGGTTTCAAGGGATGGCAAGGGTGCATCACCTTCTTTTTTACAGCCAATCAAAAGCAGGAAAAAGCAGTATAGGTGCCATTTTTTAATATATCGAAGCGACCCCATATTAGTATTCAATCAAAAAATCAGTGGTATCAAAGGCGGGGGCATACACTTCGAAGTTTGTATTGGTAATAACTCCATTGCGTGTTAGTGAGGAGGAGATGAAATTTTTCCAGTTACCAAAAACTTGTATGGTAAATTCACGTTCTACAGGTCCCCAAATTTGAAAACTATTCGCATTGTTAAAATGCAATGTCAACCTATCACCCGCCCACGAATCTATATTTCGGGTTTTAATCCTTAACCAAGCAAATGGTGTCATTTGAATTTTTTTTTGCTGACTTTGGCCTGGGTTAAGGCCATATTTTAACCAATCCCCGGGCGTTTGTTCGAAGTGATTTGGAATATTACTTTCAAGCGTGAAGTAGTATCCATGTCGTTCTAAATCATCTGCTTCAAATTTCAAATAATAAAAACCATTGGTATCGGTTTTGGTCTCTGCCATCAATTTGGTGATCCACACATAAGTAAGTCCACCAGTTGATTTAGTGTACTCATAGTATGCCCTAATTACCAAGGAGTCACTTGTGGCTCTTTGCTCGGTATCTCGCTGCACTACCCTTCCATACACCTCGGTAGTTAATGCCGTCGCTACGGGTGGAGGAAGTTCGGGAATGCAGGCATTTAACACCCCAGCGCAAACAACAATTAGTAGAATAACCCTTATCATAAGACAAACGAATTTAACACCTGTATACAGTAATGCAAACTTTTTTTGTGAACCATTTTTAGACCCCTTAACAATATGCGTTGCGCTAGCCCGTAGGCTGGCGCAACGCTTCAAGCGACATTATTTCACAACAATCAACTCTTCGCCTGGGCTTATACTGGCTGATCAGCGGGCCTTACGAGCGGTCTGATGTCTGAAAAGCGAGTTTAACGAGCGGTTGCTGAGCTCAGCCGTAGCACGGTCTGCCAGCAAGCCAAGCTCGCTATCTCTGGAAAAAAACCTATCTTGTACCCACAAATTTCAACCATGAAAGGCATCATCCTCGCCGGCGGTTCCGGCACCCGTTTGCACCCCCTCACCTTGGCTATGAGCAAGCAGCTTATGCCAGTGTACGACAAGCCCATGATTTATTACCCCTTATCGGTTTTGATGATGGCAGGCATGCGCGACATCCTGATCATCAGCACCCCGCACGACCTGCCCAGTTTCCGCAAATTGTTGGGCGATGGCAGTACATTGGGCTGTAATTTTAGCTATCAGGTGCAAGAGGTGCCCAACGGTTTGGCACAGGCCTTTGTGCTGGGCGAAGACTTTATTGGCAACGACAAAGCGGCTTTGGTGCTGGGCGACAACATTTTTTACGGCTCACGCATGGGCAGGTTGCTGCAAGAAAACAACGACCCTGAAGGTGCGGTGGTGTTTGCTTACCACGTTTCCGACCCCGAGCGCTACGGCGTGGTGGAGTTCGACGAAAACATGCGGGCGCTGAGCATCGAAGAAAAACCTTTGAAGCCCAAGTCGAATTACGCCGTGCCTGGCCTTTATTTCTACGACAACGATGTGGTGCAAATCGCCAAGGATTTGAAGCCTTCGCCCCGCGGCGAATATGAAATTACCGACGTTAACAAACACTATTTGGCCGCTGGCAAGCTCAAAGTGGGCGTGCTCGACCGAGGAACAGCATGGCTCGATACCGGCACTTTTGCGTCGTTGATGCAGGCCGGACAGTTTGTGCAGGTGATTGAAGAACGTCAAGGCCTCAAAATTGGCTGTATCGAAGAAATTGCTTGGAACATGGGCTTCATCAACAATGAAGAACTTGAGCGCGTGGCAACGCCTTTGGTCAAAAGCGGCTACGGACAATACCTCCTCAATTTGATGAAATGAACAAAATATTGGTAACTGGTGGCTGTGGTTATATTGGTTCTCACACCATTGTGGAGCTGCAGCAGTCGGGTTTTGAAGTGGTGAGCATCGACGACAACTCCTCTTCGGAGCCTTGGATCATGGAGCGGGTGCAGCAAATTACTGGTATTCCGTGCACCAATCACGCCATAAACCTGTGCGACATGCCGGCATTACGGGCTTTTTTTGAAGCGCAACCCGACATCAGCGGGGTGATTCACTTTGCGGCTTTTAAATCGGTAGGTGAATCGTCGAAAGAGCCGCTGAAGTATTTCCACAACAACCTGCTTGGGCAGATGAATTTGATGCGATGTGTGCAGGATTTCAAAATTCCGCACTTTGTATTCTCCTCCAGCTGCACCGTTTATGGCAATCCCGAGCAGCTGCCTGTTACCGAGGAAAGCCCGATGCAAGAGCCAGAGTCGCCTTACGGCCGCACCAAAGTAATTGGCGAAGCCATGTTACGTGATTTTGTAAAGGTGGTTCCTGCGCAAGTGATTGCCCTGCGCTATTTTAATCCGGTGGGTGCCCATCCCAGCAACCACATTGGCGAGTACATTTTGGGCGTACCCAGCTACCTGCTTCCCTACATCACCCAAACCGCCATTGGCAAGCGCAAAAAGCTAACCGTTTTTGGGGGCGATTACCCCACCCGCGACGGCACCTGCATCCGCGACTACATTCATGTGTGCGACGTTGCCCGAGCGCATGTAAACGCCATTCAGTACCTCCAGCGTGGGGCAGCGCCGCAGGCTTTTGAGGTGTTTAACCTCGGCAGCGGTCTGGGGCAAACCGTTTTGGAGATGATCGCTTCTTTCGAAAAAGTAACAGCACTGCGGCTCAATTATGAGGTGGGTGACCGCCGTGCCGGGGATGTGGTTGCCGTGTATGCCAACAACCGCAAGGCGCGTGAAGTGCTCGGCTGGGAGTTGAAGTTTGATTTGGACGCCATGATGGCCACCAGTTGGGCTTGGGAACAGCGGCTGGCGCGGGAGCACGGGTAAGCCGAAAGTCTCTATGAATTAAGTCTAAAACCGGGGATTAGTTCGGCGAGCACACGGTCCTTGCCATTGTGGCTATTCAAAAAGACGCGTGCAAAGAATGCAAATGACAACTTTGTGTGCAACAAGCTATAACTTGTTTTTTTTCAAAACATTAGAATCCTCGACAGCAAGAAGGAACTTGCCGATACATTTAATGCACTTGCCATCACGCATGAAGTTTCGTAGGAAGATTTACCCGCTCTTCTTTCAATTTAGCCGCAGGCTGAAGCTGACATTTGGCACATAAAGGCCCTATCTTTTTGCGTAAGCGCTTTTGCTATACGGATCTTCCTAATTAGTTCCGCCAATAACATGCTTGAGACCTCCAATCTAAATTATCAATCACGCTGTTTTCTGGAGTAATCTCCCACTCTAAAACAACAGCCATTACAACGCCAATACATCAAACAACAGTTTAAATTCTGGTGTAAAATTATCTGAAGGGTTACTTTGGAAAAGAAGACGCTCGTAATAAGTTGAATAAAGTATTTCAGTTATTTGTAAAACACCTCCAACACCTCGGTGCGCACATTGAGCTCGGCCAGGCGGTTGGGGGTAACGCTGGGGTGCACGCGGTTGGAGAGAAACACAAAAATCAAATCTGTTTGGGGGTCTATCCACACCATGGTGCCGGTGAAGCCCGTATGACCGTAGCTGATTTTCGAGGGCGATTGGCCCACCGGACCAGCAACATTGCGGTCGCTCACCTGCCGGTCCCAGAGCAAGCCGCGGCGGTTGCCAGCGAATTGGGGACTGCTAAATAAATCAACGGTGTAGGCCTGCAAGCTCGGAGCTTTGGATGCGGTAGCAGCACCTGGTCGCGCCAAGGGCTGCAGCACCCGCAGGATGTCGGCGGCATTGCTAAACAGGCCCGCATGTCCGGCCACGCCTCCCAATAATGCAGCGGTTTGGTCGTGCACATGGCCATGCACCAATTGCTGCCTAAACTCTTGGTCGTTTTCGGTGGGCGCCAGCAAGGCCAGCGGGAAATGCGCGCGGGGTTGGAAACCTAGGGTCACCGCACCCAAAGGTTCGTACCAGTTTCGGTCGAGCCAGCGCTCCGGTGCTTCTCCCCAAGCGCGTTCCAGCACCCGCCAAAGCACATGCAAGCCCAAATCGCTGTACACATATTTACCAGCAGTTTGCAAGGGAGCAGTCTTAATCCATACCCAAACCGAGTCGCGGGTAGCGGGCCGCACGTACAATCCTTCAGCCACTTGCAAGCTGGGTATTTGGAGGGAATCGTTGGTGGCGGCTTTGGTGCTGTAAAAGGCGGGATCCAGCTTTTTGTTTTTGATGGTTCGCTTCCAAAAAGGCACATAAGCAGGCAGGCCGGCTTGGTGGGTCATGAGTTGTCGGAGACTCCGGCTGCCGAGCTCAGACCCTTTTAGCTCGGGTAAAAAAAAACCGAGCGAGGAATCGATCGGTAATAGGTTTTGGTCGTGGCGTTGCATGAGTCCAATGCCTGTAGCCAACACCTTGGTGAGGGAGGCGAGGTCGTACACGGTGGCCTGACTCACGGGCAAGGCTTTGGTTTGGCTCGTATGGCCGTAGCTGCCCATAAAAAACACCTCGTTACCGCGCGCTGCCAATATTTGTGCACCGGGTGTGACACCCAAACGCAGCGCCATGCCCATGATGCTATCGATGCGCTGCAGCTGTGCGCTCGAATAGCCAAATTTACCTGGATCGACCAGTCGCAAGTTCCAACTGGCTGAGCTGCTGAGACCGGTGCCCACTTTCATGTTGTTGCTTACCGTAACGGGCAACTTTCCTTTAAATGCCATCGCCCCAAATAGCATTTGCGCAGCGTTTTTATAGGCCCAAGGATGTTCTTCATAGCCGCAAACGAGCGCTGTGCCGAAGTCGAATTGCGGCAAGGCGTAGGCATTGCCAAAGACCACTTGCACCGATTTTTTATCTTGCAGCAGCCGCTTGATGGCCTCAACCGTTGCGGGATGAATGCCGAATTTTTGTCCCGCCCGCTGCGTGCTCAAATGCCAGCTGACAATGATTTCATCGTAATTTACCAATTCAGCAGCCAGGGTTTTGAACAGCAAGCTATCGGCTTTCATGGGCAAATAGCGGTGTTCCATGCTGCCGTAAACGCCCAAGGCGTTGTAAAATTCCCCAGCGGTGGGCTCGCCAATGCCGAGGTGCAGGCGGCGTGCGGTGCTGCGACCGCGCAGGGGCAGCCATTTGTCGTTGTTGCGCACCAAAGTAATGGCTTGTTCAAAAATGCGCTGGTTGAGGGCTCCTGCCGTAGCTGGATTGAGGTCGTTGTACAGCTTATCGAGTACCACTGGGGTGTAATTGTGTAGACCCACCCAGTATTTCACTGCCAAGATGCGTTTCACCCGTTTTTCAATGTCGCGCCACTTCAAGCGATCTTCTTCCAAAGCCAAAAAAATACGTTGGATGGCCGTGGGTACATCCATGCTGTACAGCAAAACATCGTTGCCAGCGAGCAGCGCTTGTGCGTCTACCTCCCCCGGAGGGTAAAAATCGGCTACACCTTTCATATTGAGGGCATCGGTAAATACCAAGCCTTCAAAATCAAGATCGTCTTTGAGCAATTTATGTACCACCTTCGCACTGAGGGTGGCGGCGAGGTTTTTAGTGTCGTCTAGACTTGGAATCGCCAAATGGGCCACCATTACACTGCCTACTCCTTCGTTGATAAGGCGCTTAAACGGCATCAGTTCTAGGGTGTCAAGCTGCTTTTTGCTGGCCTTTACCACGGGCAAACCGTAGTGCGAATCTACATCGGTATCGCCATGACCCGGAAAATGTTTGGCGCAGGCCAATACGCCATGGTCTTGCAAACCGCGCATGTACGCCACCCCTTTATTTGCCACATCCAGCTTGTCTTCGCCAAAGGAGCGGAAGCCAATCACCGGGTTGTTGGGGTTGTTATTGACATCGACCACCGGTGAAAAACTGATGTGCACCCCTAGTCGTTGGCATTGCTGAGCGATTTGCTTGCCCATTTCGTAGATCAGTTCATCGGCTTGAATGGCCCCGAGGGTCATTTGATACGGGTATTTAACCGTGCTGTCGAGGCGCATGTTGAGGCCCCACTCTGCGTCCATGGCTATCATCAACGGAACTTGCGCTGCTGCTTGATAGCTGTTGGTGAGTTGGGCTTGCTTGGCGGGACTACCCTTCATAAAAATGAGCCCACCCAGGTTGTAGTCGCGAATGAGCTGCAACAGTTTTTCGTCGGGCTTACCGGTAGTTGAAAAAGCTGCCACCATAAAAAGTTGACCCAACCGGGCGGTGTCGCTCATGCTTTCGTATACAGAATCCACCCAGCCGTTCACCACAAAGGGCGGTCTTTTTTTCGGTGGCGATTTTTCGGTAAGGAGGGCTTCCGTTGGTGCTTTAAAGGTGAGCGGTGCTCGGTTGGCATCGCCTGCGGAGGTGCTCAACAGACTTAGCACGGTGGTAATCAACAGAAAAAAGAAACCGGTTAATCGGGGCATAGACATACAACGCAAAAATACGTGAAATACGTCAATAGCGATTCAGAAATAAATCTCAAGGCATATAAAGTAAACCATTGCGCCGAAATCAAAAAATTCTTCCATGCCCTGCCGATCTTTTTACAAAACCCAAGGCACTTTTTCACAGAAAAGATTGTTCTTGTGCCTGTGCGTTCTACGTCCCTCTTCCTGCTTTTGCTGCTGGTCAGCCTTTCCCCGGTCGTGGCCCAAGAGCCGCCAGGCACAGGCATTGCGCATTTTGGACTGGTGCAACTGGGCGCGGGGGTGCGGATTGAAGTAACGCTGGCAGCTGGTTTTACCTGCAACGGCATCCAGCTGTTGCGGTCGCCCGATAGCCTGAATTTCGAAACCATCGGACTCATCGGCGGCGTTTGCGGCAGCACTACGGAGGAGGTGAGCTACGACTTATTCGACCCACAGCCACTCGACGGTCGCACGCACTATTACAGCCTGTTACTCGGCGGCCGCATTCCCAGCGAAGTGCTGGCTATCAGGCTCATCGACTTCCAAAAAATCGGCTTTTTGATGTGGCCGAATCCAGCACGCGATCAAATTTGGTTGCGCTGGGAAAACGAGGCTGAACATCCACACGAACTGCGGCTGCTGAGCTCGCAGGGACAGCTCCTCCAAGAAAAAAAACTGCAACTCAATCAGGCACAAATGCCACTCCATGGCCTTCCAGCAGGCTTGTACCACCTTCAACTGCGTAATCAGACAACGGGCACATCGCGCTGGCAAACATTGGTAATTCAATGAGTGTGTAACTTTGACTTTGGCTGCAAAAATGGCCTCAGCAGGTTATGTGCATTTTAACCCTATACTGCAATAGCCAACATGGGCGTTACCTTTAGACTACCCGAGGTACTTTTAACTTAAATAAATATTAATGCCTTGATAAATGCAGGTATCGGTTCCAAAAAAGTGCCGACCAACGCCCTGTGTAAAGGCATCTGATCTGTCGTTTTCCGAGCAAACCCTTCCTCAAAGCAGGGCATTTGAGTGTAAAGGATTGGTTTTAACGGGAAGCCGAATAAATTACCGATTTTTGCATCCTCAGTATCCATGTTTACCCACCAAGGTGCGCACCGCACCCACGCGCAAAATCTACGCATCGCTGGTCTGCTCTCGTTTGTGGCCGGGGCTGTGAATGTAATCGGATTTGTGGCCGTGGGCAGGTTAACCACCAACGTAACCGGTCATTTTGCCTTTTTTATGGGCGACGTACGCGACCAGCAGTGGCGCGCAGCACTCGTATTTTTTCTCTTCATTTTTGCCTTTTTCGCCGGCGCCTTTGTGTCCAACAGCCTCATTGAACTAGCGCGCCGCTTTCGCAACCGCAATCGCTACCTCTTGCCTATTTTGCTAGAGGTTGTATTGCTCGGAAGTGTGGCCTTTGCAGGTTCCGAGCTGCAGCAGTGGCAACCCAACAGCATTGCCTTGCTCCTGCTGTTTGCGATGGGGTTGCAAAACGCCTTGGTTACTAAAATATCGAATGCCGTGGTGCGCACTACCCATTTAACCGGACTTTTTACCGACTTGGGCATCGAAATGTCGCAATGGTTTTTCTTTAAAAAAGCGGAAGAACACGCCGTACTCAGGCCCATTATCCAGCTTCGCTTGCTCATTATTAGCTGTTTTTTTACGGGAGGAATTGTAGGTGGACTTCTTTTTGCGCAGTGGCTATTTTGGAGCCTGTTGCTTCCTTGCCTGCTCCTGCTGCTCGGCTTGTGGTACGACCTCTACAAAACGAGGCGCTCCCTTGGGGCCAAAACCGCAGCCCAATAACCGCACGCTGCCATCCACTGGCTAGTGGTCCCCCTATCGAACCTACAGCTAAACGACCCGAAATGCCCACCGCACAAAAGGGTACCTTTGGTTTGGCCTGACGCCCCGATAGCTATAGAAACCAACGCTTCACAAAATCAAAAAGCCTGTCCCGTTTTTTCGGGAAGCCATTATTTTGTCAGCCCAATGACCTCATTACGAATGAAAAACTTATCTTAACCGACTGAAAAAAGAACTGAAATAAGCAATGGAATTAAAAGAATTGAAACCAAAAAAGGCGCTTAACAAGGCCTTTTTAAAAGTTAAGCCGAACAGGACTGAAATAGAGGGTTTCAAGGCAAATCTTATTCAGTTACTCGACAGGACAAACGACACCGAATCGGAAGAGTTTCACAAAAACCTGGTCATTGATTTTTTAAAGAAGACCTATTACGACCCCAACCATTTTATAAATACCAAAGGACGAAACGACCTTGTTATTCATACTGGAAACAATGCTAAAAGTTCGGTTGGTGTAATCGTTGAAGCTAAAAAGCCAACGAACAAATCAGAAATGATAAAATCGTTCGCTGTGGGTGATAGCACGCAGCAAAAGATTGCTAAACTGAATGTAAAAGCGTTTCAGGAATTGGTGCTTTACTATTTACGAGAAAGAATAACCCATAAAAATCTTGAAGTAAAACATCTCATTGCGACCAACATAAACGAATGGTTCATTTTTGATGCTACGCTTTTCGACCGGCTTTTTGCTCAAAACAAAAACTTAGTAAAACAATTCAACGACTTTGAAGGCGGACGTTTGGCAGATACCAAAACCGATTTTTTCTACAAACAAATCGCAGAACCATTCATTGCTGACATCCCGAAAACTTACGGGACAGAAATTGAGTTTACTTACTTCGACTTACAAGAATATCAAAAGCCACTTCGCAATGAAGACAAAGCGGACGATAACAAACTCATTGCATTATTTAAACTGCTTTCCGCGGAGCACCTTTTGAAACTTCCTTTTACAAACGACAGCAACAGCCTTGATAAAAGGTTTTACAGCGAGTTGTTACACATTATTGGTTTAACAGAAACCAAAGAAGGAGGCAAAAAGCTAATTGAACGAAACAAAGAAGGAGAAAGAAATTCGGGAAGTATGCTCGAAGATGCCATTATTCAGCTTGACAGTTTAGACAAAATAAACCGCTTAGACCGACCTAGCCAGTTTGGAAGCACACAACAAGCGCGTTTATTCAATGTAGGACTTGAACTTTCAATTACTTGGGTTAACAGAATTTTATTTCTCAAATTATTAGAAGCCCAACTCATAACCTATCACAAAGGAGATAAGTCCTATTCGTTTTTAAGTTTAGACAAAATCAAAAACTATGATGACTTAAACAGCCTGTTTTTTCAGGTGTTGGCGCGTAAATATGACGATAGAAACCAAGATGTAAAACTCGCATTTGAAAAAGTACCTTATTTAAATAGCTCGCTCTTTGAGCCCACAGAAATGGAGCAGCTGACTTTATTCATCAGCAATTTAAAAGATGATAAACTAATTCCCATTATTTCATCAACAGTTCTCAAAAACGACCAAGGCAAAAAACGAACAGGAAATTTATCAACCTTAGCCTATTTGTTTGATTTCTTAAATGCTTACGACTTTACGAGTGAAGGTTCAGAAGAAATTCAAGAAGATAATAAATCATTGATTAACGCCTCTGTGTTGGGCTTAATTTTCGAAAAAATAAACGGCTACAAAGACGGTTCCTTCTTTACACCGGGTTTCATCACCATGTATATGTGTCGTGAAACCATACGCAAAGCCGTTGTGCAGAAATTCAACGAAACCAAAAAATGGAACTGCAGCGATATTGAAGAACTATACGACAAAATTGAAGACCGAAAAGAAGCCAACCAGATTGTAAACAGCATTAAAATTTGCGACCCTGCCGTTGGTTCAGGACACTTTTTAGTTTCGGCACTTAATGAAATGATTGCAGTAAAAAACGACTTGAAAATTCTGCAAGACCGTGACGGCAAACGTTTGAAAGAATACCAGGTGGAAGTGGTAAATGATGAATTGATTGTAACCGACGAAGAAGGCGAACTATTTGAATACAATCCAACCAATAGTTCGACAGGCTCACTACTCCGCTCCGAAAGCCAACGCATACAGGAAACGCTCTTCCACGAAAAGCAAACCATTATTGAAAACTGCCTTTTTGGCGTGGATATCAATTCCAATTCGGTAAAAATATGCCGTTTGCGTTTGTGGATTGAACTTTTGAAAAACGCCTATTACAAAAACAGCACAGAATTGGAGACGCTGCCAAATATTGACATCAACATAAAATGCGGAAACTCTTTGGTAAGCCGTTTTGCCATTGATGCCGATTTAAAACAAACACTCAAAAAAAGCAAATGGACCATTGACAGTTATCGCATAGCGGTGGACACCTACCGAAACGCGGAAAACAAA
>Ga0209284_10003671_pt1 | contig 18498 bp, 13 predicted proteins | sample FRY03_FD_187211 | JGI IMG/M metagenome (GOLD analysis project Ga0209284, IMG submission 187211) | Freshwater microbial communities from Lake Fryxell liftoff mats and glacier meltwater in Antarctica - FRY-03 (SPAdes) (version 2) | ecosystem: Environmental > Aquatic > Freshwater > Ice > Glacier... | reverse complement strand
AATCGCACGAAAAAGCCTTGGCCGCCATTGCGGCAGGCAAATTCAAGGATGAAATCCTACCCATTACCGTTGAAGAGGTGTATGTTGACGAAAACATGAAAAAACGCAGCCGCAGTTATGTGGTTGATACCGATGAAGGTCCCCGTAAAGAGACCTCCCTCGATGCTCTTGCCAAGCTCAAACCAGTTTTTGCAGCAGGTGGCTCGGTTACAGCAGGCAACTCCTCCCAAACATCCGACGGCGCTTCTTTTGTAATGGTAATGTCTGAAAAAATGGTGAAGGAACTCGGCCTAAAGCCCATCGCTCGCATGGTCAGCTATGCCACACAAGGCGTTGACCCACGTTATATGGGTATTGGTCCGGTTGCTGCCATCCCCATTGCACTTAAAAAGGCGGGGTTGAAACAAAACGACATCGACCAAATTGAGCTCAACGAGGCTTTTGCGGCGCAGTCCTTGGCTGTTATTCAAGAATTAAGTCTAGACCCGAGCCGCATCAACTTAAACGGCGGTGCCATTGCCTTGGGCCATCCGTTGGGTTGCTCAGGCGCCAAATTATCGGTGCAGCTTTTTAACGAAATGCGTCGCAGAAACCAAAAATACGGCATGGTAAGTGCTTGTGTGGGCGGTGGACAAGGCGTAGCAGCTATTTATGAATTATTATAAAAATTAAAGCTATATAAATGGAAACCACCACCAAAAAACAACTCCGAGGAGGCGAATTCCTGGTCAAGGAAACTATTGCCGCCGACATCTTCATCCGTGAAGATTTCAGTGAAGAACAACTGATGATGTTCGAGGCCACTAAGGACTTTATGAAAACCGAGGTTTTTCCGCACCTGCCTCGTTTCGAAAAAGGTGATTACGCCTTGGTAGAAAATTTAATGAAAAAAGCTGGCGAAATGGGCCTACTCGGAATCAGCGTACCTCAAAACTACGGCGGCATGGGCATGGGCTTCAACACTTCGATGCTTATTTGCGAAGAAATCAGCAGTATGACTGGCTCCCTGGCCACAGCTTTTGGCGCACACACCGGCATTGGTACCTTGCCCATTCAATATTACGGCAGCGAAGCCATTCGCGAAAAGTACTTAGCGAAAGTAGCTAGTGGCGAATGGATTGCCTGTTACAACCTCACAGAGCCTGATGCTGGTTCAGATGCCAATTCTGGCAAGACCAAGGCGGTACTCACTGAGGATGGCAAACATTATGAAATTACAGGTCAAAAAATCTGGATATCAAACGCAGGTTTTGCGGATGTCTTCATTGTATTTGCTCGAATAGAAGACGACAAAAACATCACCGGCTTTGTGTTTCATAAAGACGAAGTAACTGGTTTGAGCCTCAATGAAGAAGAGCACAAACTCGGCTTAAAGTCTTCCTCCACCCGCCAAGTCTTTTACGATAAGGTGAAGGTCCCTATTGAAAATATGCTGGGCGAGCGCGACGGAGGCTTTAAAATTGCCGTGAACGTACTCAATGCTGGGCGTATTAAATTGGGTGCTGCCGTAGTAGGTGCCGCTTTTAAAGTGATTGGCTTTGCCGTACAATACGCCAACGAACGCAAACAGTTTGGCAAAAAAATTGGCAGCTTTGGTGCCATGCAGCAAAAGCTGGCTGACATGGCTACACTGGCTTATGTGTCTGATGCTGCCTTGTACAGGGCTGGTCATGACATTGAAAGCAATCAAAACCGACTCCTCGCTTCTGGCAAGCAAGAAGCAGACGCCAAACTCAAAGGCATTGAAGAATATGCTGTTGAATGCGCCATTATCAAAGTACTTGCATCAGAAACCATGGCTTATGTAGCTGATGAAGGGGTGCAGATTTACGGAGGAATGGGTTATTCAGCCGATGCGCCTATGGAAGCAGCCTACCGAGATGCACGCATTAGTCGCATTTACGAAGGCACAAACGAAATCAACCGCATGCTTATTGTAGATATGCTTTTACGAAAGGCCATGAAGGGTCAACTTGATTTGCTTGGGCCAGCCATGAAAGTAGCTCAAGAGCTTATGGACATCCCAGATTTCAGTGCAGAAGAAGATACCAGTTACCTCGCTCAAGAGAAAAAAGTACTAAGCAATCTCAAAAAAGCCACCTTGATGGTTGCCGGTGCCGCTGTTCAGAAATTCCAAACCAAATTGGACGATGAACAAGAGGTATTGATGAGCGTGGCAGACATGACTATACAGGTTTATGCACTGGAATCAGCCATCCTCAAAACTGAAAAACTTGCTGGTCAATTGGGCGAAACCGCTTGTAAGGAACGTTACGAAATGACGGTGAATTACATGCACAGTGCTGCAGAAATATGCAACAAAGCAGGCAAAGAAGCCATTTACGCCTTTGCCGAAGGCGATGAACAACGGATGATGCTTTTAGGGTTGAAGCGCTTTACCAAGGTAGCTCCTGAAAACCTTAAAACCATCCGCAGAAGCATTGCGGCCAAATTGCTCGATGCCAACCAATATCCATTTGCCTAACCTCAATTGAGGTTTTACGCCTAGCCCGGAGCATTTGCTTCGGGCTTTTTTTATTACCAATCGCTTAGGTTGGTGGTGATACTGAAGTTGTTCGACGCGCCCGCCAAAGTGAGCGCACCGCTGCCATAATCGAAACGAAAGCGCTTCACTTGAATGCCAAATCCCCAAGAAAAGCCACTGGCTCCAAGGCGCGTTGGAATCAATAATTCACGGCGGCGTTGGTGATTATATCCAACGCGCAAGTGAAAATTCTTTGATAACAACAATTCACCATTGATAATTATGTGTCGGAAAAACTCATCCACAATAGGATTACCCTGCGCTACCTGCTCTTCTCCATCGTTTAATAGCACCCGCTGGCGATAGTATACATCTGATGGATCATCATAACGCAAACGCCAGTTGTGTAAATTGTGAAGCACCAGCCCCCAACGAAACGGCACGTATTTCAAACGATTCGTAAAAGCCAGCTGAACATCTAAAGGTAAATTCGAACGCAATCCCTCAGGTTCATAAGTGCTAATCTGCATACCGAAATTCCGAACGATAAAGGCTACGTTTACACGATTCGCGGTGTCAATGTACATGGCTGACATGTCTATGGCTAGTCCATGAGAGCGGTAAGACTCTAAAAACGACCCAATATACTTCACATTGGCTCCCGTGCGCATCCTGGGGTTAATTTCCTTGCCCCAACCAAGTTGTACCGCCAGTTCGTTGGCATTGAAGGTACCCATTACATTGCCAGCAGGATCAGTCTGCTCAAATTTGCCGTAATTGATGTAAGAAACAGCTCCTCCAAAAGTCCCCACGCGATCGCTGTGGTGATGGGCATAACTTACATTGCCATAATTGATGTCGGCCACGTAATTTACAATGCTCATCCCAATGCGCTGATCCATTTCTTGGTTCAGCATGGCAGGATTAAAATACGCCAGGTTTACATCATTGTCGTGCGTAGCCAAGGCCGCACCCCCGAGTGCCGTTACCCGTGCCGAGGGTGTTAATTTGAGGAAGTTATAGGTACTCAAGCCGCCAATTTGTGCGTAAACAGGCTGCATCAAGATAACAGCAAGCACAAAACAAAGAGGAATGCGTCGATTTACGTTCAAAACCATAAATTAAGGAGCAATAATGACAACGGGGGTACTTACGATCTTATTGCTAAAACGATTTGCCCGATCTCTAATTTGGATGTGGTAATAAGCGGTGTCCTGCAGCAAACCGGGTCTGCGAAAGGTGTTCGGGATGGTTAACCGCACTTCACCCGAAATTTGCTTGCTTTGGCCAGGGGGAGTAACGAAAGGTAAGCGATAAGGATAATCGATATCACCAAAATTCGGCTCGCCATTGCGGCGGTCAATCACTGTGATATCATTCGTGGTATCACCCTCTTCTAATCCCAAATCCCCATCCCCATCTTTAAAACTGAATACAAGTACCAGCGAATCAATGCCTTCACGCACTTGACTTGGCTCTACCGCCACAAACTCAATCAAGGGCGTTTCGTCGAAAAAACGAATGGGTTGACAAGCTATCAAGCCGAACAACATAGCCGTTAACAGAAATAGGATGCGGCGCATATCTACAAAAATACCGAAGAATAAACGTATTTCTGCATCAAAAGTTGCTCACTTACCCCCTTAGCTTTAATTTTGCAAAAATGCTTTCCAACATCTCCACTGCCGATGCTGCTTTGATGGCCAACCACTACCATCAAGTCTTTACCAAAATTCGGGCATCGAAGGGGGTATTTGATGAAGCTTTTACCTTGGAATTATTTCAATTTCAAGCCGAACACAATGTTGTTTATAAGACCTATTTAAAGGCTTTAAAGCGAGACGTGCAGCAAATTAAACGGCTCGAAGACATTCCCTTCTTACCCATCTCCTTTTTCAAAAACCATAGCGTGAAAAGTTGGGATTTTGAAGCTGAAGTCGTTTTTAGTAGCAGCGGCACCACCGGCGTAGAACGTAGTCAGCATTTTTTGCAGCAGTCTACTTTATATGATCAAGTATGTGAGCAGCTGTTTGAATCTTCCTATGGCACTGTTAGTGATTGGGTGATTTTGGCCTTGTTACCTGCCTACCTCGAACGCGATGGCTCTAGCCTCATTCACATGGTGGATTTCCTGATTCGCAAATCAGGACATGAAGAAAGCGGCTTTTTTTTGTATGACACCACCCTGCTACGTCAAAGGTATCTCCAAGCCAAGGCAGCAGGTAAAAAAGTGCTACTACTAGGCGTGAGTTTTGCTTTATTAGATTTAGCGGAAAGCAACTCGATTCAACTAAAGCCTGAGGATGTAGTGATGGAGACTGGAGGGATGAAAGGCCGTCGCAAAGAACTGGTTCGAGAAGAATTGCATGCCATTTTGTGCGCTGGTTTGGGTTCAGCACGCATTCACAGTGAATATGGCATGACTGAATTGTTGTCGCAAGCATATTCGCAAGGCGAAGGCATTTACCAAGCTGCCCCTTGGATGAAAGTGCTGATCCGCGATATCAACGATCCCTTTCGGTATTTAGAAAACGGTCGTACCGGAGGAATCAACATCGTTGATTTGGCCAATATCGATAGTTGTGCTTTTTTACAAACACAAGATTTAGGCCGGAAATCAACAGAAAATACGTTCGAAGTTTTAGGGAGATTTGACCATAGCGATTTGCGTGGCTGCAATTTATTGGTGATTTAGTAGTCCTTTCATTGAATTCATGCTTTTACTTAGTACCAAAAACCACTTCTCAAATAGAATATTTGTGCAAGTCAATTTCGACATGTAGATTTAGCGTTTCAATATAATTCCATGAAAAACCTTTATACATTCGCCCTGCTCACGATTTTCGTGCTGAGCAGCTGCGATAATCCATCCGAAGAAAATTCAAGCCCCGAAAAAGTGTCGATAGCAGCACCCGAAATCAATAAAGTAGTTCTCTACGAAATTCATGTCCGCAATTTCACTCCCGAAGGCACCTTCCAAGCCATCATTCCGCAGCTCGACAAGTTGAAGGAGCTCGGAGTGACCACCCTTTGGCTGATGCCCATTCACCCAGTTGGGGTGGAAAATCGGAAAGGAACTTTTGGATCGCCATATGCCGTAAAAGACTTTTATGACGTAAACCCTGAATTTGGAACCAAGGCTGATTTTAAGTCTTTGGTAAACGCTTGCCACGAAAAAGGCCTTTACGTGCTGATTGATTTCGTTGCTAATCATACCGCTTGGGACAATAAATGGATCACGGAGCACCCTGAATGGTACACAAAAAACGAAGCAGGAGAAATCATTCCTCCGGTTGCCGATTGGTCAGATGTAGCTGACTTAAACTACGATCAAGCTGCTGTACCTACTGAAATGGCAAAGGTGATGGCGTATTGGGTAAAAGAATTCGACATCGATGGATACCGCTGTGACGTGGCCTACATGGTACCCAATGATTTTTGGAAAAGCAGCATTGCTAACATCCGAAAAATCAAACCTATAATGATGTTGGCAGAGGCGGCCGGTACCGAATTTCACGAAATCGGTTTTGACTTTACTTATGGCTGGGAAGTTTACCACCACATGAAAAAGCTTTTTGCTGGAGAACCAACCACTGGTCTTGCTGACCTTGCCACTGCCGAAACGGCTAAGGTACCGACAGGCAATAAAATTCTGCGATTTGTGACCAATCACGATGAAACCTCTTGGGACGAAGTTCCTGTGAATCTCTTCAATACCCGAGAGGGCAGTCTTTCAGCATTTGTAGCCTCCACCTTTATGCCGTGCATACCGCTTTTGTATAACGGTCAAGAAGTTGGACATCCAGAAAAAATGAATCTTTTCGAAAAAAGCATGATTGATTGGAATGCAAACGCTTTCATGAGGGATGCTTACAAACAAATATTAGATATTCGCAGTCAAGAAACTGCTGTTTTAGGAGATGAAATCACCTATTTCGAGACAGGCAGTCCTGACATCATTGCCTACCAACGTGGCAGTGGGGAGGCAGCCATTTTTGTAGTAGTTAACGTGCGAAAAAACCTTGTTAATTTTGACTTACCCGAAACAATGCAAGGCAAAAGTATGGTCAACCTCATGACTGGTAAAGCCATGAGTCTCCAGCAAAACCTAAACATTTTGGGTTACAGCTACTACATCTTAAAAGCAGCCCAACTGAGCTAAAAGTTAGCAAGCTGGCTACAGGGCCTGCCTTATTTAGAAAATTTATGAACAAACGCCAAGATCCTTTTAACCAATCCTTGGGAGAATGCCTCTATTTTGAACAAAAAGGACAAATTCTACTATTTGAAACCGAATGGGCAAAACTGAAGGTAGAAATATACCGTGACGACATCATCCGCATTCGAGCCCTTGACAAGCTGAAGGCATTCGAGGATTTTTCCTATGCCGTAGTAAAGCCGGCAGCCAACACTGTCTTCGAGCTTAGCGAAAACTCGACAGGCTGGGAAATCACCACCAGTAAACTCCGTCTCAAAATAAGCAAGGCACCCATCCGATTTCAGCTATACGACTTAGACGGCACCTTGGTCAACGCCGACGACGAAGCCTTCGGCATAAGTCGCATCGGAAACGAGTGGTACAACTATAAATCCCTGCAGCAGGATGAGCGTTTTATCGGCTTAGGTGAAAAAACCGGTCACCTCAACCGCCGTGGCAAATGGTACGAGCATTGGAACACCGATGCCTTTGCTTATGGTGAGGAGGAAGATCCTTTGTACATGAGCACGCCTTTTTACATGGGTATTACACAAAACAAGGTGTATGGCATCTTTCTAGACAATACCTACCGAAGTATTTTCAACTTTGGAGCCTCGAATAACCGTTTCAGCTACTTCCAGATCCCCGACGGCGAGCTCGATTATTACCTAATTAAGGCAGGCGATGTTGCCGAAACAGTATTGGCATACACTTGGCTCACGGGTACCCCTTCGCTCCCACCCAAATGGAGTTTAGGCTACCAACAGTGTCGATACAGTTATTATCCTGACAAAGAAGTGCTTAATGTAGCACGAACCTTCCGTGAAAAACAAATTCCTTGCGATGTCATTTACCTTGACATCCATTACATGGACCAATACAAACTCTTTACGTGGAACGACAAAGAATTCCCGGATCCTGCAGCCTTCGTTCAAGCTTTGAGGGACATGAATTTTAGAGTCGTGGTAATCATAGACCCAGGAGTAAAGGTTGAACCGGGTTACCATGCTTATGAAAGTGGAAAAGCAGCCGATTTATTTCTAAAATATCCCGATGGAACATACTATAGCGGGGATGTTTGGCCAGGAACTTGCCATTTTCCAGACTTTACTGCCCAAAAAACCCGTGTTTGGTGGGGTGAACAGTTCAAACCTTTAGTTAAACTAGGTATATCGGGCTTTTGGAACGATATGAATGAGCCTGTGACATGGGGCAAAAAGCTTCCTGACTTGATTGAGTTTGAATTTGATGGCGCAGGTGCTACTCACCGAAAGGCCCACAATGTGTATGGCATGCAAATGGCGCGCGCTACCGCAGAGGGAGTGCAGCAGTTACTTCCCAACGAGCGCCCATTTATACTCAGCAGAGCTGGCTTCAGCGGCAGTCAGCGTTTTGCTGCCAGCTGGACTGGTGACAATTCCGCGTCCGACGACCACATGCTTTTGGGAGTTCGTCTCATGCTCAATATGGGATTAGCAGGCCTTAGCTTTACCGGTGTTGACATTGGAGGGTTTGTTGGTGAAGCCACTCCGCAGCTTTTCACTCGCTGGATGCAAATTGGTGCCTTTTCTCCCCTTTTCCGGGGCCACACCATGATTAACAGCCGTGATTCTGAGCCTTGGTCTTATGGGGAAGAAGCAGAAGAAATAAGCCGTAATTTTATTCGGTTACGCTATCGTTTGATGCCGTATTTATATACTGCTTTCCATGAAAGTGCAGTAACAGGCATGCCTGTGGCAAGAAGTTTAACCTTTATGTACCCCCATGATGAGCATATTTACGACCGTGCATGGGGCCAACAGTATCTATTTGGACCTTCTATTTTGGTTGCAGCCGTTAATTCGTGGATGCCGATTCAAAAAGTATACCTCCCCGAAGGTAGCTGGTATGACTTCTATAATGGTTGCATGTATGAGGGGCAAAAAGTGCATATGATTGAGACTGGAAGGGAAATTTTGCCTGTTTTTGTAAAATCGGGTGCAGTTATTCCCATGCATCTGCCGGGACAGCACGTTGACGAGATGGGTTCCGACACACTTGATTTCCATCTATTTGTAGGAAATGGCACCACCGTTCAAAACTGGTATGAAGACGATGGAAGCAGCCACAACCACCAAAAAGGACAGTTTTGTGAGCGTAGTCTTTCGCATTTCGCAACCGAAAAGCGCTTCCTAATTGGCGCCCAGCAAGGGCAGTATGCGGTAAATTATAAGAAGATTCGCGTTTATTTCCATGGCATAGCGCAATGCCATTTTGATTTAAAAGACTTGGGCAGTACTTCAGGAATTGAAACGGTGCAATTCATAGCTCCAATTAGCAATTTTGATCCTTTTTTCACCAATACTGAACATCCATGGCAGCACTTAAACGTGCCTTATCTCGAGTTTGAGTACAGCAGAAAGGCCATTGAGTTAACTTATTGAGCCAAATGACGCGCTAAAAAAAGCTCGATAGACTCATACAAAGCTATGCGGTTTTCTTGTTTATAGAAGCCATGTCCTTCGTCTTCTTTTAGAATGTAATCTACTTCTACGCCGCGAGCGGCGAGGGCTTCTACGATTTGGTCAGACTCTGATTTTTTTACCCGTGAATCCATAGCACCTTGCACTACCATGAGCGGTACTTTGATTTTATCAGTATGAAAAATCGGGGAGGCTTGCACATAGTGCATGCTATCAGCCTGCGGATGACCTATCATTTCGTAGAACATTTGTCGGCCAGGTTCCCAATAAGATGGTATTGTTTGCATGAGCGTAAACAAATTCGAAACTCCTACATAATCGATGCCACAAGCGTACAAATCGGGGGTAAACGCCAAACCCGCTAAAACAGCGAACCCACCATAACTTGAGCCATAAATGGCAATTCGTGCAGGATCTGCTACACCTTGTTGAATCAAATACTGAACGCCATCTGTGATGTCATTTTGCATGTTTTTACCCCATTGTTTGAAGCTAGCTTCCCAAAATGCCCTGCCATAACCTGTGGAACCTCTGAAATTCATCTGAAAAACGGCATAACCGCGGTTAGCCAGAAATTGAACATTACGGTCGAAACGCCAAACATCGCGCATCCAAGGCCCACCGTGCGGCAATACCACGACAGGTAAGTTTTTAGCATCCATGCCATTGGGGACAGTTAAATAACCGTGTATCAGCAAGCCATCGCGCGATTGGTATTTAATTGGCTGCACAGCTGCCATTTGATCTTTATCCAACCACGGACTTACTTCTGCAAGCAGCTCTAACTTTCCATTTTGAGTATCAAAAAGATGATAAGCACCCATCGTCTTATCAGAAAAAGTGCGAACTATCACCAGGCTTTCGGCTTCATCAGCGCCAGTGAAGGTAATTTCATCCACGGGAATCGATTTTCGCACGGCAGCATGCAGCTCTTTCACACGGTCGTCTAAAAAATGGTAGCGGCTCTTCCAGTCAGTATACTGCACCATGAGCGGCTTTTTGGTTTTCTCAGAAATGATTAACCTATCAGCGTCAAATTCTGGATGTTCGAAAAGGACCTTAATTTCCTTTCCAGCTATTAAATCGTATAAAACGGCTGCGGTTTTATCCCTATTCAAATTCGACAACGCATAAACCAAGTGGCTGCTTCCTGCTACAAATTGAACAGGGAGAAAGGAGTTTTTAAAATTAACTTCCAATACACTCTTAAACTCTTCTTGCTCAGATTCTCTGTACAAATAGTTGTTGTTTGTACCATCGGTTGTAGAAACCAAGCGGATTACCCCCTTTTCGTCTGTCAAAAAGGTAGAATAATTACCAGGGTTTTCTAGCACCAGCTTTAACTCGCCACTCGGTAAATGCAACCGATAAACGTCAAAAATTTGGGGATTACGTCGATTTAGGGACAACAACATCTCATTCTCCTCGAAATTGAGCTCATCTACAATTTCTGTCCTCACCCCTTCGAAGCGCGTCATCTCGCGCACTGAGCCGTCCTGCAACTGAATAATTGAAAGATAGTAATTCTCATCACCGTCAATATCCTTCAAAAAATACAGGCTATTTTTACCTGCCCAACCGTACTGCACAATGTCACGGTCGGTAATAAATGTTAATTGGCGTACAGAATCGTTGCTCAGTGTGCGTACAAATACGTTCATCCGAGATTCAAAAGGGGCTAAGTACGACAACAGCTTGCCATCTGGAGAAAGCTTGAAATAGGACTTATCTGGATTCTTAAAAAAGTCCTCCACAGGAATCAAAGCACTGGTGCATGACTTTTCACCGCAAGATGCAAGCAATATTAAAAACAGAGGTAAAAACAAAAAACGTCTCATCAGTATCAAGAGCTCAAAATAACGCCTAAAAGGCAGAACGGATAACTAAAAAATCATAAAAGACTTTAAAATTACTCACTAAAGTGCATGGTCATTCATTCAGATTTATGCATATTGGAAACCATTTCTAAGTCTACCCATTTATGGAAAAGAAGAAGTTATCATTTTGGCAAATCTGGAACATGAGTTTCGGTTTTTTAGGTATTCAATTTGGTTTTGCACTTCAAAATGCCAATGTAAGTCGCATTTTTGAAACTTTGGGTGCAGATAAAGGCCAATTACCCATTTTATGGCTGGCAGCACCCGTAACTGGTCTTTTGGTTCAACCCGTTATTGGTTATCTGAGTGATCATACCTGGCATCCGCGCTGGGGCAGAAGGAGGCCTTTCTTTCTATTAGGAGCTATTTTGGCCTCCATTGCCCTGGTTTTTATGCCCAATTCCGCGGCTTTGTGGATGGCGGCAGGTATGCTTTGGATCATGGATGCCTCTATTAACATCAGTATGGAGCCTTTCAGGGCTTTTGTAGGAGATATGTTGCCTGCTTCTCAGCGAACTAAAGGATTTGCCATGCAAAGTTTTTTTATTGGGATAGGCGCAGTAATTGCTTCAGGTCTGCCATGGATTTTTTCAAATGTCTTTAATGTATCGAGCACTGCTGCGCCTGGCGTAATTCCAGATTCGGTGAAGTGGAGCTTCTATTTGGGTGCCTTCGCCTTTTTGAGCGCGGTGCTTTGGACTGTTTTCAAAACCAAAGAATATCCACCCGAAGACTTAGAGGCTTTTAAAAAAGAAAACGCTTCTATTAACATGTGGCAAGGACTGGCGGAAGCCTTCACAGGGATCTTCAAAATGCCTAAAATCATGATTCAATTGGCTTTTGTTCAATTTTTCAGCTGGTTTGCCCTTTTTGCGATGTGGATTTACACAACCTCAGCAGTTACAAGCCATGTGTATGGAGCAACAGAAACTAGCAGTCAACTTTATAACGACGGTGCAGATTGGGTGGGCATTTGTTTTGCCATGGACAATGGTATTGCCGCTTTTGCAGCACTTGCCCTACCTTGGGTGAGTACTAAAATTACTCGAAAAGGAACACATCTATTTGCACTGAGTTGCGGTGCCGCTGGTTTGTTCTCTATCTATTTCGTGTCAGACCCTATGATGTTACTTTTTTCTATGATTGGCATTGGTATTGCTTGGGCCAGTATCCTTTCCATTCCTTACGCCATGCTCTCTGGCGCAATACCATCCAAAAAAATGGGCTATTATATGGGCGTTTTTAACTTTTTCATTGTCATCCCACAAATTGTAGCAGCAGGAATATTGGGGTTCATCCTCAAAACCTTCTTTGGAAACGAAGCCATAATGGCACTAGTAATTGGCGGTGCCAGCATGTTAATTGCTGGATTATTAATTCTTATGGTAGACGATAAGGAAGATGTACATGTAATTTAAGGTACAAACAATTAATAGTTCAAGTGCCTGATGCATTTTCAAATGTAAAAACATCAATTATTTTTAACTGTTTTTTGAATAAAAGGGAGTGTTTGGCATTTAAATTAGAGGCTTCCACCGGTAAGCACTAAAACCGTCTCAAACCGGCTGCGTTTGTTATTTAGTTGTATAAATGAAATATAGTTTTGTTTAGAAGGACATTGACTTGTTGCCACTTATTATCGTAACCTTTAACAACAAGCACCTCCTCTTTTTTCCCTTCGAACCAAAAGAAATAACGAACCTTTTATACCTTAGCATCAAATTCTATTATGCTACTTCAGATTCATTGGAACGTTCACCCAGAAATTTTTCCTGATTTTTTACCAGTGCGATGGTATGGATTGCTGTTTATGTCAGGTTTCGTATTTGGCTATTACATTCTTGAACGTATCTTCAAAAAAGAAGGCAAATCTGTTGATTTGCTCGACAGTCTTTCGATATATGTAGGTATAGGCACCATACTCGGTGCACGTATTGGCCATTGCCTTTTTTACGAACCTGCTTATTATTTAGCCAATCCTATCGATATCCTAAAAATATGGGAAGGTGGCTTGGCTAGCCATGGTGCAGTCATTGGCATTTTATTGGCAAACTATTTCTACGGCAAAAAATTTAAAGAAACAGGCTTTTTGTGGGTAACCGACAGGCTTGTTATAGTAGTTGCACTTGGGGCCACGCTCATTCGTTTAGGGAATTTGATGAACTCTGAAATAGTTGGCGCGCCTACCGATTTACCTTGGGGCTTTGTGTTTGAACGTTTGGGAGAAAGCTTTCCAAGACACCCCAGTCAGTTGTATGAGGGACTATTTTACCTGCTATCCTTTGGTATTCTTTTCAACCTCTATTGGAAAAAGCAGGCAGGAAAATACCCCGGCCGTTTATTTGGTGCATTTTTAATACTCATTTTCGGCTTCCGATTTGTTATCGAGTTTATTAAAGATGTACAAGTGGAGTTTGAAAAGAGCATGGCACTCAACATGGGCCAATGGCTCAGCTTGCCCTTAATTGCACTCGGAATTTATTTAATTTGGGGAAGCAGTAAAATCACAACTTCCACTCCGCAATAAAGGCCTCGCTTTTGAGCATATCCTCGTGCAAATAACGGTCGCCATCTAAATGCAGCACTAATTGACGGTAATTCTCCTTAGCGGCCTCTATTTTTTTCGAGCTCTTCTCCGCCCTAAAGTCTAATGCCTGACAAGCGTTCATCCATTCGATGGCCAATATCCGCTGAACATTGTCCATCAGGCGAAACAACTTGGTGGCCGCATTGGCGCCCATACTCACGTGATCTTCTTGTCCGTTTGAGGATGTAATACTGTCGATGCTTGCAGGTACCGCCAACTGCTTATTCTGCGAAGCAATTGACGCCGCGGTGTACTGTGGAATCATAAAGCCCGAATTAAGCCCAGAATTAGCCGTTAAAAAGGGTGGTAACCCCCGTGTTCCAGATATCAATTGAAAAATACGGCGTTCGCTGATCGATCCGATTTCAGACATGGCAATGGCCAATTGATCGAGTGCCATGGCAAGCGGTTGGCCATGGAAATTACCACCGCTGATAATTAAATCAAGCTCTGGGAAAATATTGGGGTTGTCGCTCACCGAATTCATTTCACGCTCAAAAACCAAAGCCACAAAGTCCCACACATCGCGTGTAGCGCCATGCACTTGTGGAATACAACGAAAGGAATACGGATCTTGAATAGCTTGCTTCGGAGAGGCTTGCAATGCACTTCCTGCCAAGTGTTCTGAAACATTATCCGCCACCTTTATTTGGCCTGGATGCGGACGAACTGCGTGAATGGCAGGGTGAAAAGGATCCAAACAGCCACCAAAAGCATCTAAAGAGGCCGCAGCTATGAAGTCGGCTTTGTCGAGCAAATCGGCCGCTTTGAGCAAGGCATGCACACCATAAGCACTCATAAACTGCGTGCCATTAAGCAAAGCAAGGCCTTCTTTGGCCTGCAATTGCAGAGATTTCCATCCTAAAGACTCAAAAAGGACTGCCGTTGCCAGTTTTTTGCCCCGGTAAATAACCTCCCCCTCGCCTATTAACGGCAAACTCAAATGCGCCAGAGGTGCTAAATCGCCGGATGCTCCTAAAGAACCCTGCTGATACACCACCGGCAAAATGTCGGCATTGTAAAAATCAACCAACCGTTGAACCGTATCCAAGGCAATACCAGAATGACCAAAAGCCAATGATTGCACTTTAAGCACCAGCATCAAACGCACAATTTCAGCTGGCACTTCCTCCCCCATGCCACAAGCATGCGAGCGAATGAGATTGTGCTGCAGCGTATTTAGTTCACTTTTGGAGATACGAATATTGCACAAAGCGCCGAAGCCAGTATTGATACCGTAAAACAAGTCGTCGCTGTTCTCTAATTTATCATCCAGGTATTTTTTACCCTTTTCGATTTTTTGAACGGCCTCCGGCCCTAACTGGATGCGGTTTCCAGCATGCATGAGCGGCTTAAGCACTTCGAGTGAAAGCTGTTGGTAGATGGTAACCATGGTTAATCTTTGAGCAAATCAAGCAGCGCAATGTGTCCTAGACTTATTTGCTCGCCTGTTTTGATATTTTTTAAACTGATAGTTTGTTGCTTTACCTCGTCCTCCCCTAAAATGGCAAGGTACGGTATGTGTTTGCCTTCGGCATACGTGAAGGCTTTTTTCATTTTGCTGCCCTCAGCATACCATTCTGCCGAAATGCCTGCGGTTCTTAAAGCCTTAAGCAGCTCCATGGCGTATGACATTTCATTTTCTGAGAAAGTGAAGAGCAGAATTTTGCTCGACTGAATTACGGTAGACGGGAACAGTTCTAATTGCTCCATGACATCCAAAATGCGTTCTGCGCCAAAGGATACGCCAACGCCAGTGAGTCCATCAACACCAAAAATTCCAGTGAGGTTATCGTAGCGGCCGCCTCCACCAATGCTGCCCATGGCTGCTTCATGGGTAACTACCTCCATAATGGTGCCGGTGTAATAATCTAATCCCCTAGCCAGCGTTAAGTCAAAGGTAATATACTTTTGGTTCAATCCCAATTGCTCCATATGTTTAAAAAGCTGTTGCATTTCATCCAACCCTAAAGCCACACCAGCGTCTGCAACATGCTCACTAAGCCCTTGAATTAAGGCGTCATACCCCTTTAACTGCAATAACTCAAGTACTTCGCCGAGCTCCTTTGCCTGCGCTCCTAGCGCCAGCATTTCTTGCTCCACAGCATCCGCACCTATTTTATCGAGCTTATCAAGGGTCACTACAAATCTTCCCACCTGAGTGCCCAAACCGATGTATTTTGCCAGTCCTGCAAAAAACTTACGGTTGTTAATCCGAACAGTAAAGTCTTTGAAGCCTAATTTTTGAAATACAGTAACATAAATGGCAATGAGCTCTGCCTCATTGAACAAGGAGGCGGATCCAATCACATCTACATCACATTGGTAAAACTCGCGGTATCGGCCTTTTTGCGGACGGTCAGCGCGCCAAACAGGCTGAATTTGGTAGCGTTTGAAAGGGAAATTGAGTTGACCACGGTTCATAGCCACATAGCGTGCCAATGGAACCGTTAAATCGTAGCGTAACGCCTTTTCTGAAATAAGAGCGGTAAGCGAGCGCGATTGAGAAGACGCTGCCTCTTCGAGCTGTTCAGCTTGTACGTCCTTAAAATAATCTCCAGAATTGAGGATTTTAAATATGAGGCGATCACCCTCCTCCCCATACTTACCTGTGAGGGTTTGTAAGCTTTCCATGGCAGGCGTTTCGAGTGGCTGGTAGCCGTACAACCGAAACACCGACTCAATGATGCCGAAAATATATTTGCGTTTGGCCATCAGGTCAGGACCGAAGTCACGGGTGCCTCTAGCCAGGCTTGGTTTTATAGTTGCCATCCGGTGAGTTTGTCCGGATAAAATTATACGGTACTGATCTTAATTTTCTTCTGAATTTCTTCTACGTAGCCTTTAAAGCGGCGATCGGTTTCCATGAGGTCCTCAACGGTTTGGCAACTGTGGATGACGGTAGAGTGATCACGGCCACCGAAATATTCGCCGATTGTTTTTAAGCTGTTCTTAGTCAACTTCTTAGCAAAATACATAGAGATTTGGCGCGCCTGAACCACTTCGCGTTTGCGAGTTTTGGCTTTCAGTAAGTCTACATTCAGATCAAAAAATTCACAAACCAACGACTGAATCGACTCTATTGAAATTTCGAGACTTACGTTTTTTACGAAATTACGCATCACCATTTTAGCCAAATCCAAATCGGGCAGTTTTTTACTTAAGGTAGTGTAGGCCAACAGTGAAGTCAGTGCTCCTTCTAATTCGCGGATGCTTGAGCTTATGTTGTGCGCAATGAACTCCACCACTTCGCGCGGTAAATCAATGCCATCGGCATACATTTTCATCTCAAGAATAGCCACACGTGTTTCAAAATCAGGCATTTGCAAGTCCGTGCTCAATCCCCACTTAAAGCGGGAGAGCAAACGCTCTTCCATGCCTTTGATATCTTTTGGCGCGCGGTCACTGGTTAAAATGAGCTGCTTGCCCGTTTGGTGCAAGTGATTAAAAATATGGAAGAATACGTCTTGCGTTTTTTCTTTATTCGCCAAGTTGTGAACATCATCTAAAATCAAGACGTCCATTAACTGATAAAAATTCACAAAGTCATTGGCAGAATTATTCTTCAAGGAATCAATAAACTGTTGTGTGAATTTTTCGGCTGTAACGTATAAAACCGTTTTGTTGGGGAAATTAGATTTGACTTGGTTGCCTATGGCTTGCACCAAATGACTCTTACCCAAACCAACATTTCCATAAATCATCAAAGGATTGAATGAAGTGCCCCCTGGCTTCGCAGCTACAGCAAATCCAGCGCTGCGGGCCAAGCGGTTGCAATCACCCTCTACATAATTATCGAAAGTGTACCGTGGATTCAATTGCGAATCCACATTGATTTTTTTTAGGCCTGGAATGATGAACGGATTTTTAATAGAGGCGCCGATGTTCACCGCCACTGCCAAATCCGGATTTTTATTTCTGGCTTGTGAGCCGGGTACATTAATGGTATAAGGCAACTTTTCATTCCCTTGATTATCCATTACTATGCTATACTCAAGTCGTCCTTCGCTGCCGAGCTCCCGCTTCACCGTTTTATGGAGCAAATTCACATAATGCTCCTCGAGCCATTCATAGAAAAACTGGCTTGGCACTTGAATTGTCAATACGTTTTCACGCAGGCGCACGGGCTTGATAGGTTCAAACCAAGTTTTAAAACTTTGCGGGTTCACGTTGTCTTTGATGATCGACAAACAGTTGCTCCAAATCCCTTCCATCATCCGCTCCATAGGCCAGTCCTCTTGTTTTTTACTTCCCCATTTCCTTGTGGGGAGGTCGAAGATGCTTTAAAAATAATTGTAGAAAAAATGAAGTTGCATGCGATTAGTAGTTTGAGTGTTCAAAGGCTTGAATAGCACAAAATTAAGCCCATTTAGAACAAAATCTTTTTTTTTAAACTTTTTTCATTTACGACTTGCATTTCATTTGTTTATTACAATAATCTCATTTTCAGATATATATGAAAACTTTAACTATTTGATAACGATTTATTAACAGTAAAACGTTGAAAACAAAAAGCATATGCAAATATTACGAGAAGTTCGCCTATTTGTTTCCTCAGGGTACTAACGTTCCTTTACATCTAGAGGCGTTGAAGTCCAATCAATTCTCCCCTTTTTACGGTCACATACCAAGTCAATTCTCCCCAAAACCAATCCGCTGTGTCCAACTTGGGCCACCAATGTTTTTTCACCTTTTGGACCTGTAATGAGCGTGGGTGTTGATAAAAAAGTGTGGGTATGCCCACCCAGTATCAAGTCAATGCCTTCAACAGCTGCTGCTAAACGGCAGTCACTCGGCCGGCCGTCTTGGTAATTATAGCCCAAATGCGACAAACAAACCACGAGTTGACACTTTTCTTGCTGCTTCAGCAGGGTGGTTGTGCGGACTGC
>Ga0209284_10003662_pt1 | contig 18541 bp, 16 predicted proteins | sample FRY03_FD_187211 | JGI IMG/M metagenome (GOLD analysis project Ga0209284, IMG submission 187211) | Freshwater microbial communities from Lake Fryxell liftoff mats and glacier meltwater in Antarctica - FRY-03 (SPAdes) (version 2) | ecosystem: Environmental > Aquatic > Freshwater > Ice > Glacier... | reverse complement strand
TCTGCTTCTATACATGCTAAACTCTTTAGGGGTGGTCTTGTCTGTTTTGTGTTCATAATAGTGCAATTCTATCGCTTTTACAGGACCACCTCAACTTTCTTCCGGAGATAATCTCACCGAACTACCTACCAGCGACACGGCCAAGTATCGCAACTTGCGCCGCGACCCGCGCATCAGCCTGTGTATCGATGGTGGGCGCGCGGATGTGCGCACAGTGATGGTTGCTGGCACAGTAGAATTCTACGACAAAGCGCACCCTCTGCAAACGGCAATGCGCTGGCGGCTAATCTCGCATTATATTGCCGACCCAGATGAAGCTCGCCGCTATGCAGAATCGAGTGCAGATTGGGATGCGGTACTGGTCGTTGTCACGCCGCAGAAGATGCTTACGCAGAATTTCCAGGAATAAGGAATGAGGTTACTTATGACCCGTTATCCACAAGCGATTTTGGTCTCCTGCGAAGTGCCGTGGGATGAGCAGGAGCAATTGCTCGAAGAAGTCTTTCGCCGTGAGGTGCGTATGGTGTTGGAGCAATTCAACCACCTCTACATCTTTGGCACCGCGGGTGAGGGCTACGCCGTCGATAGCGCCCGTTTTCAGCAGATTGTGCGTGTTTTCTACGCGGAGACGCGTGGCACTGATGTCCATCCTATGGTGGGCGTGATTGGTCTTTCCACCGCCAACATTGTCGAACGGATCGCCTTTGCCTATGAGATCGGCTTTGGCGTCTTTCAAATCTCCCTGCCCGCCTGGGGTGTACTCAATGACCGGGAAGTGATGACCTTCTTCCGCGATGTCTGTGGCGCTTTTCCTGCGGCCAAGTTTCTGCACTACAACCTGCCGCGCACCAAGCGCGTGCTGGAAGGCCCCGACTATCGCCAGTTGATCGACGCCGTGCCCAACCTGGTCGCCACCAAGAATACGGGCGGTGGGCTGGATCGCGCGGCTGCTCTGATGACCTATGCTCCCGAACTGCAACACTTCTTCGGCGAGCAGAACTTTCCCCACGGCTGTATGTATGGCGAATGTTCGCTGCTCTCCTCCTTTGGGCCGATGACACCCCACAAAGCCAAGGCGCTCTTTGAGGCCGGGCGCAAGGGCGAACTGGTGGCGATGTTCAACCTGCAAAAGGAGTTTCACGAGATGCTGCATGGCGCGCTCGGTCCGCTCCTGGCCGAAGGACGCATCGACGGTGCCTACGACAAACTTCTGGTGCGTCTCGGTGGTTTGGAGGAGATGCCGCTGCGCCTGCTCTCCCCCTACCAATGTTTTAGCGAAGAGCAGTATCAGGCTTGCAAGCGGGTGATGCAGGAACGTTTTGCGGAGTGGTTGCCATGAATAGATTGATCTTTCAGCCGCGTGTCCCGGTCTTCGATGCCAACATCCGCGTCGGGGATTGTCACGACCTGCCCTCCCCCTGTCGCGACCGCGCCGCCTTGTTAGCCGAGATGGATCGCCACGGCATCGGGCGGGCCGTCATCTACCACGCCCAAACCGAGGTGATCAGCCCGCTTGATGGCAATCAATTGCTAGAGGAGTGGCTGGACGCCGAAGAGCGTCTCGTCCCCCAATGGTCGATCCTGCCCAGCGCCGCCTCGCTTGCTCAGGTGCAGGCATTGCACGAAGCAGGGCGGGTCTCCTCGCTGCGGCTGCACGATACCCGCTCGGCCGGTCTGCCCTTCCGCCCCTGGGCCTATGACCCGTTACTCGCCTGGCTCACTGACCGTCGCATTCCGCTCTGGATTCCCCTGCCCGAATACGACGCCGATGAACTGGTGACGACCTTGCAAGGCTATCCCGATCTGATGACGGTGCTGGTCGGTGCCCACTACGTCCATCACCTGCTTGTACGCCCGCTCTTGAGCCGTCTGCCCAACGCCCACCTCGAATTGAGTCGCTATGAACCGATTGGCGAGGTCGAGGCCCTGCGCGACGAATTTGGCGCACAGCGCTTGCTCTATGGCTCCTGGTATTGGCGCTACGCGATGGGGCCGATGTTGTTTTATCTGCACCACACGGACCTGACCGACGCCGAATTGACGCTGATCTGTGCTGGCAATCTGGAACGAATTCTGGGGAGGGCAAGCGCATGATCGACGGTCTGCAAGTTATCGATTTTCACGGTCACGTCGGGCGTTGGGATCGCTACGGCATGATCGACGATCCTGCCAAAGTGTTGCACGCACTGGACAAGGCTGGCATCGACCTGGCTTGCCTCTTCCATATCTTCCACCCCGATGGCACCACCAGCAATGACATCACCGCAACCTTTGTGGCGCAACACCCCGATCGCTTTGTTGGCTTTGCCTATGTCTCACCCATGATGCCCGAACGCATGATCCCCGAACTGAGCCGGGCGCTTGACCAACTGCACTTTGCCGCCATCAAGCTCTATCCGCCCTACACTCCCTGGCCGCTCAACGAAGCGCCCTGGCAGTCAATCTACCGCTTTGCCAATGCCCGCGGTCTCACGATTATCTTTCATACCGGGCCGGAACCCCAGTCGTTGCCCAAGTTTGTCGGCGAGATCGCACCTGACTATCCCCGCGCCAACTTTGTCATCGGTCACGCCGGCAACACACCGGTGGAACGCGCCCAGGCGATTGCCGCGGCGCAGGCCAACCCCAACGTCTACCTGGAGACCTGCTCCACCTTTCGCAACCCCGGCGTAATCGAGCAATTGGTGGCCGAAGCAGGCGCAGATCGCGTCCTCTACGGCTCGGATCTACCGCTGATGGACCCGCGCCCGCAACTGGGCAAGATCATCACCGCCCAGATTTCAGCGGCCGCCAAACGCCAAGTTCTTGGTGAAAATGCCCGCCGGCTTCTAAAGTTGAGTTAAATATGCGCCTTCCAATACAGCATTTTCAGATGCTTGCTTTTTTGTGTTATTCTGTACGGAAAGGAGAATACAATGTTCCTAACAGATTGTTGCGGTGAGTGGTTCACTCTTTGCTGCGGCTCACCTCATGATCTTTGAGGAGTTGCTAGAGCCAGGGTTACATTTCAAAGTGTTAGAGGTGATCGCAGGTGGCGCACACAAGCCGGATGAGATTGCTCGCCTGGCTGCGATCCGCGATCGTCATCAATTGCGGCGGATTTTGTTGCGTTTGCACGAGGTGCGCTTGCTTGAAGCCCGGCAGCCGATCGAACGGGATCGCGGGCGGCAGCGCCAACCAGCCTACTTTGTCGCTGATCACTTTCTCCATTTTTGGTTTCAGTATATCAAGCCCCACCTTGGCTTGCTGGAAATGCGCGAGGGCGAGCCATTGGTCTTGGAGCAGATTCGCGAGCAGTGGGCACAGATTGTTGCGCCGGTTTGGGAGGAGATTGCCCGGATGCATTTGTGGCGTTTGAGTGCGCGTCGCCAGTTTCCCTTCTATCTGGAGGAGATTGGCTCCTGGTTCTCGGCTCAGGTGCAGATCGATGTCGTAGGTCTTAACCGTCAGGAGCATCGCGTTGTCTTTGGGGAAGTCAAATGGCGGCGTCAACCAGCCACCCTACAAACTTTGGAGCAATTGATGACCCGTGCGCAGGCCTGGCTTGGGCGTGATCCAGACTGGGAGGCACAGTATGCTCTCTTTGCTCGCGAATTTGGCGAGGAACTTCAGGAGCGCGCGGCCAACGACGGCGATATCCATCTTTATACACCCGATGACATTTTTGCCAACACCAATATGCAAACAGCGATATAAGGAAATGAAGATGATCGGTTTACCCAAAACTGAGTTAGACACACCGGTGCTGTGGGTCGATCTGGATCGGCTGGAGCAGAACATTGCGGCCCTGGCGCGCCATTTTCAGAACGCGGGGGTGCATTGGCGACCCCACACCAAGGGCATCAAAGTCCCGGCTATTGCCCACAAGTTGCTGGCCGCTGGCGCGATTGGCATCACCTGCGCCAAACTGGGCGAGGCCGAAGTGATGGTCGCCGCCGGGATCAAGGATATCTTGATCGCCAACCAGATTACTGGCAAACACAAACTGCCCCGTCTGGCCAATCTCTGTCGTCAGGCCGATGTCAAGGTGGCGGTGGATAGCGCCCGCAATGTGGCGGCACTGGGTGCGGCCGCGGTGACCTATGGCACAGAGATCGGCGTGCTGGTCGAACTCAACTGCGGCATGGAACGGGCCGGCGTGCAACCGGGTGAAGCTGTGTTGACGCTGGCGCGCCTCATCACCCAAACGCCGGGGCTGCGCTTGCGGGGTTTGATGACCTGGGAGGGCCATGCGTTGGATTTGATCGACCCGACGCAGAAACGGCAGGAGATCGAGCGCAGTATTGGGCTGATCACAAGCAGCGCCGAGCTTTGCCGCGGCCACGGCATCCCGGTGGAGATTGTGTCGGGTGGTGGCAGCGGCACCTACACTGTGACCCCCTTTTTGCCGGGCATGACCGAGATTCAAGCCGGGGGTGCCATCTTCTGTGATGTCACGTACCAAAGCTGGGGCGTTGACCTCCAGCCCGCGCTCTTTGTCCAGACTACGGTGACCAGCCGCCCGAACCCGCAGCGCATCATCTGCGACGCCGGTTTCAAGTCGCTGCCCAGCAACGATGCACCGCCCGCGCCGTTGGGATTGGCGCAAACGGTGAAGAAGGTCGTCTCCTCTGCCGAGCATGGCGCGCTGGAGTTGCAAAGCCCCAACGACACACTCGAAGTCGGCGATCTGCTTGACTTTGTGGTCGGCTATGGCGACGGCACCGTCTACTTGCACGATGTGATGGTGGGCGTGCGCAACGGCATCGTCGAATGCGTCTGGCCGATCCTCGCAAGGGGCAAATTACACTAAATGAACTTCCAAAACTTCGACATTTCCACCCTCCCCCGCAACCACAAACAGAGCGGCTGGCTGACTGTTGCCACACGCGCTGATGGCAGCGAATGGCGCTTGCCGTTGTTGTATGCCACAGGTAGACAGCCGGGGCCGACGCTCGTCGTGACCGCGGCCGTGCATGGCGATGAGTACGAAGGGGTCGAAGCGATCCCGCTGGTCTTTCAACAGGTGCAGCCAAACACATTGCGCGGAACACTGGTGATGCTCCCCGTCTGCAACATGCCTGCCTACGAAGCTGCGCAGCGCAGCAGCCCGGTCGATGGACTCAATCTCGCCCGCGTCTTTCCCGGTGAAGCGCATGGCTCGATCACCCAGCGCATTGCCTATTGGATCACGCAGAAGTTGCTCCGTCACGCCGCTTTCTACATCGATCTACATAGCGGTGGGGCGACTTACAACATCCCCACTCTGATCGGCTATATCCGTGACGCCGGTGAATTGGGGCAGCGCTCGTTGGCTGGGGCACAAGCTTTTGGCGCGCCGATTCTCTGGGGACACCCATTGCCAATTGCGCCGGGACGCACCGTCTCCGCAGCCACTGATTTGGGCGTGCCTTCACTCTACACAGAGGCACCCGGCGGTGGCTATGCCCGACCCGACGATGTAGTCTGCTTTACAGACGGTGTGCTCAACGTGATGAAACATCTGGGCATGCTCGATGGAACCCCGCAACCGTGCCCAACTACACACCACCTCTGCGGAGACGGCAATCTGGATCAGGTGATCGCAGCCGATGCGGCTGGTTACTTCCGCGCTACGGTTGAATTGCTGGAAGAGGTCAAGGCAGGGCAACGCGTCGGGATCATCTGTGATCTGTTTGGCACTGTGATACAAGAAGTGAGTGCCGATCAGGATGGGATTGTGATTATGCTGCGCCGTTTTCACCGAGTACACGTGGGGGATGGGTTGGTACACTTGACGGCGCGAGTAGCGCAGGAATAGAGAAAACGCATAAGGTTCGTAAATCGTAGGGGCAGCGCTTGCCGTGTCCGTCTCTGGGTGCAGCAAGCAGCCCCCGTACCGATTGGTACAGGTTAGCCTACAAAGGAGGCGAAAGCAGAAAGTGTCGGAGCAGATCGTCGGGCAGGTCAAGACCGATGCCGGGGGTGGTGGGGAAGTGGACAACGCCAGTACCTTTTATGTCCGATCATGCAGCGGCAACAAGCCCGAACGATACTCCCTTTCCCACAGGGCCACCGTCTCTTCGATGAATTGATCCACCGGTATGTCAATTCCTTGGCGCGCCATGAGTTCGGGAATCCACCTTTTGCCATAGACGACGTGGGTGCGCTCATCGGCCATGTCATAGGTAATGTATTGAATCGAGAGCGTATCGTTCAGTTGACTGTATGCCTTGATACTTTCATGCCGATACGGGAAGGCATGAACCTCGTTGCCCATCGTCAGCAAAGTGTATTGGGTCAGCGCGTCGTATTGGCTGCGCCATGCATAGATGCGGGTATTCTGGGGCACACTGGTATAGTCGATGCCGTGTTGGGCCATCCACTCAATGCCGAGCTTGCAATGGCGGGTCTCGTCATAGCAGTGACGGGCGCTATCATAGGTGAACTCCCAGGGCATCTGCGGTGAAAGATAGATGACCAGGGCCACAGTTTCTGCGGCCAACATCTCCTGGCTATAGTTCTCGAATTCCAACTGACGCCGCGTGAACACATCCGGGTCGGTCAGCACCTGGCCTGCTTTGCGGTTGACAGGGCTGAAGCGGGGGTCGCGCGCGGCCTGACGAGGCGGGGTGAAAGGGGAGCGGGCGATGGGTGGCGCGGGGCGGGATACTCTCATCCCCTGACCGGTGATGCCGCCAGCAGCGGTCAGGAGATCGGCGATGGTCTGTTCCCAAGCGCCCACTGGGTGATCCGCCAATGCGGCCTGCGCCCATCCGAGTTGTTCTTCCTCATCGACCAGAATGTGCTTGAAAGCGTAGAGGGTTGGGGCATCTGGGTTGGCAAAGGTCTGCCCGATGTGCCAGCGGTAGGCGTCTACCAGTGCCTGTTTGATCACCCGGAATAGTCCGGCCAGCAGATCCCACTCATTGGGCGCATTGATCGCCTGGGCCATCAGACGTTCCAGCGCCGGGTCATCCGGGGGGCGGAAGGCGGGCGTCTGCACTTCACGCAGCCGTTGATAGAGATGCTGCACATGCTGGGCATCTTCCCAGAGGAGACGCCCCATAGCTAACTTTAATTCCATATTGGCCGTGGCGGGCAGCCAACCGGCCAGAATACGCAAGCTCTCGTATTCGATAAAGCGGTAGCGATTGAGCAACCGTTTATTGGTCTCAAAATCGATCTGCTCTTTGGGAAGTATTGTTTGCATAAGTTCGCCTTTGCACGATCAGGGGCGCAAGCGCGCCCAGTGAATATCCATTGCCCCGTTGTCGCCGGCATAATAGACCACCAATACATCGCCATCGGGCAGGGCCGTGGCAGAGGGCAGGCCAAAGGACCAGGCACCCATTTCGACCAGCAGATCGCCGGTGTTGTCGTCCCGCTTAGCCTCGCTGCCGTGGGTGTAGATCACGACTTCACTGGCAGGGTCGAACGGGGCGTCAACCGCGGCGGCCAAACGGGCATGGATCGAATGGCTGACAAAACGATCGACCCAGGCCAGCACAATGCGCCCATCGGGCAGCACAGCCGGCGGCCCAGCCTGGTCGGTGATGCCGAGGTCTTCCGGCGCTGACCAACTGTGCCCCTGATCACGGCTGATACGGCGGTGGATGTTGAGGTAAGTGGTTGTTTGGGTGTCGTAGGTCCAGGCAAAGATGGCGATGCGCCCATCCGGGGCGACACAAGAGCGCATGTCCCAGTTGAAAATGCGCCCTGTCGGGTCCTGACCGGCGATGACGGGGTCGTCCCACGTCTGTCCCTGATCCGTGGAATGGAAAAAGACGACCTTTTGATACCACCGGCTGCGATCCGCGTAGTGCTTATTCGTCTCAATGCTCATAGCCAGCGCGCCATCGCGCAATTTGAGGATGGGGTTGGTCAGGCTGGCGGGGCCAATCTCGGCGGGCATGGGGATATGCTGCCATCCACTCCAACTGCGGCCTTCATCGCCGGACTCCGCCAGGAGTATTTCCATGGGTAGACAGCCCTCGGTTTCGGCGCTAAAGAGTGGCTGATTGGGATAGGTCGTGCGGTCGATCCACATGGCAGCGGCCAGCAAACGACCAGGGGGCAATTCGGTCAAGTAGCAGAGTTTTAGGCTGCCGAGCTTGCCGTCTAGTGCGGTTACGCCAAAGGGTCGCCACGCTGCGCCCCAAGTATGACCGCCATCATCCGAACGGGAGAACTCGATCCTCTCATCGGTTGAATCTTTGGTCGAACCCGCGCGGCAGGTCGCCAGCAAGACACCGCTCTGCAGGGCAACAACCTGCCCAAAGGTCAAGATGGCACGCTCTGTGCCGCGTTCACCGCGGGCAAGGGTTCCGGTTGCTATGATCTGCATAGAGAGTTCCTTTTTGGGTATGATTCACTGCTTGCTCAATCATCAAAATAAACCTTGCCTTAAATCGCTGCATAACGGGCAAAAACTTAATGCCGCCGCCGCACTGCCTCATCCTGGACTACCGTTGTTGCCAGATAGTCTGCCACTTCGCTGGGGGCAAAACGGTCCGGCGCAAAGGCACTGACATCGATCTGCGTGCGCCCATCGGCCACAAATTCGGCCAGGAGCAACCCCGCGGCCGGGTTGTAGGCAAAGCCACCTGAATGAAAAGCACAGCCCAGATAGAGCCCCGGCAGTTGCGCCAGCGGTCCCAGCAACGGTTCGCCATCCAGAGCAAAGGCGATCAGCCCGACTTTCTCGGTTTCCCAGCGTGTGCGCCCCAGCGCCGGGATGAGAGGCGTTAGGTCTTTCGCCAATTTCTCCGCAACAGAGGTTGGCACACTGAGCGAGGACATGCGAAAGTCTGGCGACGGCGTGCGGAATTCCTCGCGCCAACCCGTTTCGCCCCCGGCCAGCAGCCGGTGTCCACGCGCCGGGCGGATGTAGCCATTGTACGGGTTGGCATTGATGGCCGGCAGGCTGATAGCGGCGGTTGTGTCCGCCGACAGTGGAGATGAGACATAGCGCTGGTGGATAAAGGCTTTGAAAGGGGGCGGCCAGCCCAGTTGGGTCAGCAACTGCTGAGTCCAGGTATGGACGGTGCAAATTACGGCGTCGCCTTCGATGACGCTATCGGCGGTCGTCACCCCCGTTATGCGCCCGTTGCGTTGTACGAAACCGGTCACCTGTGTTTCATCGCGGATGTCCACGCCCAATTCCCGGCAGCGTTGGGCTAGGGCAGGCACATATTCCTCCGGTTCGCTGTAGCCGCCCAGTGGGTCCAGAAGGCCGATATCAGTTTCGGCGGGGGCCAATTCCGGCCAACGTTGACGCATCTCCCCGGCGTCCAAAATTTCATAGGGTGCGTCCAACCGATCGTAAAGGGGCAGCAGACGCGCACGCTCCAGCCACGCGGGCGGGTCAAAGAGATTCAAACAGCCCACATCGCCAAAGCGGTAGCCGGGCAGATCCTCGGACAATTCGCGGTAGAGCGCCAGGCTGATCTTGCGCGCCAGGACACCCGTTTCGCTCCACAGCAGCCCGGTGATGATGCCGCCAGCGCGCGTGCTGGCGCCATCGCCCACCTGCCCTTTTTCAAGCAAAATCACCTTGCCAAAGCGTTTGCGCGCCAGTTGATAGGCCGTGCTCAGCCCAATCACGCCGCCGCCGATAATAATTGCCGTTGCGGTAGACATTTTTTTGTTTTCCTCGTTTGTTTTCAACGGATAGTTCACCCGGTCGCCCTTGTCACCCCTTCACCCTGTCACACCTGCTCCCATCGACTCGGATTCATACCCGGCGCTTCGCTGTCCATTTTGGCCGGTTTGTTGCCGCCGCCAAAATCCCAATGGCGGGTGTTGCGGTCGATAAAGAAGGGGCGCACGGCGTCGGGCAATGTTGCTAGATCGTCCGGGTTCCAGGCTTCCACCTGCTGGACCACAGGGCCAGCCCAGGCCGGTCGATAGGCGATGGCGAGCATTTCGCGCAGGTTGGCCCCCACATTGGGGAAATTGCCGTGAAAGACCTTGTGGTTGATCAGCACGGCCGAACCGGCCGTGGCGGTGACCATCACCTCTTCGGGGTGGGCGGCATAGCGTTTGTAGGGGTTGGCGTCAGTATGAAACGAGAGATGCGAACGCGGCACGACGCGGAAGGGGGAAATCTCCGGCGTCAGATCATCCAGGTAGTAGAGCACGCGCACCAGAAAGGGGCAACTGCCCTCGTAGCCGAAAATCTGCGAACCATAGGGCTGACCATCCGTGTGCAAGCTAATGCCAGGATGGCCCGGTTCCGAGCGGGCATAGGCATAGGACATAAAGACAATCTCATCGCCAAAGAGGGTCTGCAAAAAAGCAATAGTCGGTGGGTGGGCGATCAGATCGGTGATCGCACCGCCGACAAACTGCACTTTGGGGCGCACCTGCTGTTTGTCGCTGTAATCAAGGCCAAAGGTGTTGAGTTGGACAGTCGCGGCCTTGAGTTGGGCAATCTGCGCCGAGGTCAACAGATCCGGCAGCACGAGATAGCCTTCCACCTCGATTTGACGGATCTGTTCGCCTACGGAGAGCTTGGACCAGTCGCGGTCATCCAGACGAATGCCATTGCTTTCGGTGTACATGATTTTCTCCAAAGGGTCAAAGCCTAGCGTACCTGGCGGCGGAAGGGTTCTTTCTTGACATCAGCCACCAGCAGCGTGTCGAGATTGTCTTGATCGATACCCGTCTTGATGACCTGGAACGCCGCCCCGGCCGCCGCACCGGTCTGGGCAATGTCGGCATCGGTGTGGGCCAGCGTCGCCTTGAAGCTCATATAGGTGTGAACACCCCGCCGCGCCATCTCCTGGATAAAGAGGGTGGAGACTTTGCGGCTATCCACACCGCTGGGCAGGTCCAGCGCGATGTAGGGATTGGCAAAAATACCGGCGCACCTGCCGGACAGACCAGAGGCGGCAATCGCCCCATTGAGCGCAGTGCGTAGATTTTCGCCAATCGCGCGCAGGCGGCTTTCCGAATCCCGTCGCTTGAGTTCGCGGATGGTTGTCAAAGAGGCCACCAGACCGATGTTGTCACTCCAATAAGAGCTGGAGATAAACATACGCGCGGCCGGCTCCATCACCGTTCGTGTGCCCACCACCGCGCCCATAGGATAGCCGTTGGACATGGCCTTGGCCAGCACTGTCATGTCCGGGGTGACGCCGACGATACTTTGGATGCCCCCAATCGCCTGCCGCCAGCCACAGGAAACCTCGTCGAAGATCAGAATGACTTCGTACTGCTCTGCCAGCGCTTTGACCCCTTCCAAATACCCGGCGGGTGGCAATTCGCTGCGCGCCGGCTCCATCATAATCGCCGCCACATCACCGGCATGTTCCTTAAGTAGCGCTTCCAACATCTCCAGATTGCCATAGCTAAAGGGGATGACTGACCCTGCCAGCGCTTTGGGTACGCCGATCGGTTCAATGCCGGCAAAGGGATACTCGCCGCTTTCGGGGTCAACGCCGTAGTTGGCAGCCTGATACCAATCGTGCCAGCCGTGGTAGCCGCAGATCAGAATCTTATCGCGGCCGGTGCTGCCCCGAGCAATACGTGCAGCCACGGCACAGGCTTCGCCGCCCCCCTTTGTGTAGCGCACCATTTGGGCGCTGGAAATGGTGCTGCATAACTCCTCGGCCAGCTCAATTTCCAACGGGCTATTGAGGGTATAGAGGCTGCCCCGGTCGATCTGCTCTTTGACTGCACCATCTACCACCCCATCGGCATGGCCGAGAATGATGGCACCGACCGCATTGACCCAATCGATATATTCATTCTCATCCACATCGATAAAACGGGAACCTGCGGCGCGCTGTGCATAGATGGGGCTGACACCGTTGGCAAATTGGTCAGCCCGGCGGCTGATCAATTGAGTCCAGCCGGGGATCAATTCACCGGCACGTTTGTAGAGTTCCTGCGAACGGGAAACATCTGGGTATTGAGGCATAGTTGTACCTTTGGCGAAAGACAAGGTTTAAAACGAGAAAAGACGAGCAGCATTATTATAAAAGATATCCTCAACCTGGTGGTCGTTGAGTTTGAGCCGGTGGATGGCCAGGAAGAGGCTGCGCAGAGACTCCAGACCAATAAGCACCGGCTGCAAGGTCGTGTGCTTTTCCCCCAGGCCCATCTCTTCGGCATAGAGCCAGTGGAATGAATCACCAACGGCAATGCAGCGCCCGCGCATCTGGCTGACGTGGAAATCGGTACCGTAGAGCAGACGGTCATGGCCCAACGTCTCGACAATCGCTTCAAATGCGCCCGCCTCGGTCACCGCTGACGTATCACACCAGACATTCTTCAGCCCAGTCAGGCTGCCGATGCCTTCGATGGTGTGCCAGGGGTTAAAGCCCCGGGCTGCGTGGGCCAGGATCATGCACATATTGGGGTACTGCTCGCAGTAGCGGCGAATGGTGGCCTGGTTGCGTGGGTCGGCCATGGCCCGATCCAGGACCATATGCAAGGTGATCGTCAACCCTTCTTCGTGGGCAATGCGCACATGCGCCTCGCTCAGGTATTCTTCAATCGTAGCCAGAAAGGTGGGGCCTGCGCTCTTCGCCATCAGGTGATAGGGTTTGAGGCCGACAAAACCCTGGCGACGCACAGTTGCGCGCACAGACTCGGCCTCCATTTCCGGGGCAATCAACATCTGCCCCAGCGCGTTGAAGCCGTCTGCCTGCCCCGCTTTGACTTCCGCAGCTACAAAATCGTCGTTCCCGGAGCGATCCCCCTGAAAGGCAAGGCCAAAAAAGAGACCCCCTACCGTGCGTCCCTTCGGGTGCAACCACTCCATCTGCTCCCGGTAAACTTTGAGACCGATCTCCGTGGGTGTGCCGTTTAGATGTTCCGGCACCCCGCCCGCGGGGTAGTGGCTGTGGCGAAAGAGATGGGCGTGGGCGTCAAAGAGCTTGTCGGGCAAATAGGGTTCAATATGGCGGGCCACAAATTCCTGGTCAGCGTCCGTGTAGGTCCAGGCTGTCATTGCATTTCCTTTGTCCTCAAATCAAAAGTGATTTCCATTGTGCAGTCGAAGCGGATACCAGAAGCGACATTAGTCCTGCCAGTTGAAGATCACGCCGAGCATGGATTTTTCCCTGGCATAGGCCATTTCATAGGCTTCAGCCATCTCGCTGTAGTGAAAACGATGGGTAATCAGCCGTTTCGGTTCGAGTCGTCCATCTGCCATCAGCGAGAGAACGTGGGCGGCGGCGCGATCGGCTGTGTACTGATCGCGCGTGGTTTGGGGATCGCCGCTGTTGTTGGGGTAGAGATAGCCAACGGGGCCAGAGACTGCGATCAGAGAGATGCCTTTGATGTAAAAGTATTGCATGGAGAGAGGATTGAAGTCGAGATCCGCCTCGCCACGCCCCAACAGGCTGACAATCGATACGCGGCCATTGGGACGCACAATCTCCACCGCCGTGCGGTAGGCGGGCCAGGGATTGGCAGTCAGCACCACCAGATCGATGCCCGCGCCATCGGTAAAATCGGCCAGCTTAGCCTGGAGATCGGGATCGTTATAGGCCAGGGCCGCGTGCGCGCCCATGCGTTTTGCCAAATCCATACGGAAGGCATCGTTGCCGATGGCAACCACACGTGCGCCAAAGAGCGGGCCAATCGCCACCGCGCCCAGACCCAGCGTGCCCAGACCCACCACCGCCACTGTTTCGCCCGGTTTGAAATGGGCCTTGTGGTAACAGTGGGCGCTGAGTGCGTAGAGATGGGCGTAAACCGCATCCTCGTCGCTGACATTCTCCGGCGCTTTGACCATACTGGCCGTTTGGGTCGTAACGTAGGCGGATTGATGGGGCATGCGCGTAATAATGCGGTCACCCACCTGCACACGGGTGACCGCGCTGCCCACACCGCGTACAATGCCCAGGTTGCTGTCCCCCACCCAACGGGGATAGTCGGGCGCACCGGGCACCCGTTCGGCCCCTTCGTAGTTGCCGCGATCAGTGCCGATCTTGAGCGCCGAAATGCGCGTCTCCACCCAAATTTCGTCCGGCTGTAGTTGGCTGGTGTCGAGGGGTTGCTCTTCGATACGCAAGTCACGCGGACCGTGTAAAATGGCGATTTTCATAGTGCTCCTTTTCCTGGTACGCAAGCTTTATCCTATTGTACTACAGGCGCAAAAAGAGAACAACGCTTCACCTGCGCGGCTATATGCCCCAAATACCGGGGTTAAGCAAATTCTCGTCATCCACCCGCAGATCATACAACTGTTGCAGCAACGACACGGGCAGGGTTGTCGTCAGCGCGGGCAGATTCTCCGCCAACTCTTCCTGGCTGCGAATGCCAACCAACACCGCGCTGATCTGCGGTTGAGCCAGGGCAAAGGCGATGGCGGCCTGCGCCGCTGTCAGCCCCAGCCCCGCATCTGCGACGAGCCGGCGATAGTGGCGCGAACGGGCACGCAAGGGATCCAGATGATCGGGGAGATAGTCGGCGCGCTCAGTCAGAGCCCCTTTGAGCAGCACAGAGCGCACCATCACCCCTACATTACTCGCCTGGGCCAGAGGTAAAACATGGGTGGCCAACCGTTGGTCGAAGACCGAATAGGTTACCTGAATGACATCGAAGAGATCGTAGCCCAGGGCCTGTGCCGGTAGCTCGGCCCCATAAAAGGAGCCACCGGTGGCGCGTATTTTACCACTGCGTTGCGCCTCCTCGAAGATATCTTTGATCTCGGTTCGCCGCGCCAGAACAGCCGTATTTACATTGTGAATCTGCCAGATATCTACATAATCGGCAGCAATTCCCGGAGGTTGAGAAATGGTATAATAGTGAAGAGAATTGTAGGATGTGCGGAGGTGGACGTACATGGCAAAGAGCCGGAAGGCATAGGATGAGAATACACAAACCGCTCTCTGCGGATAGAATGTTCAGCGATATACGTAATCAAATGGGGGAAATCAAAGAGCATCGCCCGATGAATGTGGTGATCCCACTGCAAGATGCCCTGATGTCGGGGCTGACGCTGTTTGCCTTGAAAGACCCCTCGCTGTTGGCATTCGAGGAGCGCAGAGCGACCCCACAGAATCTGCACCAACTATTTGGGATTGAGCAGATACCCTTCGACAAGCTCAGGACACCGCCCAGCGATACCCAACTGCGCACAATCCTGGACGGGGTTGACCCGCAAGCCTTGCGCCCCCTGTACAAGAGCGTGTTCAGCCAACTGGAAGAGGGGAAGGTGCTGGAAGAGATGCGCTTTTTCCAGCGCTATTGCCTGTTGGCGCTGGATGGAACCCAGTATTTCAGTTCAGCAACAGTGCATTGTGACTCGTGCCTGGAACGCAAGAACACGCGTACAGGTGCGATTACCTATTCGCATCAAATGTTGGGGGCGGCCATCGTCCACCCAGACCACAAAACGGTGATTCCCTTGGCCCCCGAGCCGATTATCAAACAAGATGGGGCAGAGAAAAACGATTGTGAACGCAATGCGGCCAAACGCTTTTTCGAGAAGTTGCGTCAGGACCACCCTCGTTTGCCCTTGATCGTTGTCGAAGATGCCCTGAGTTCGAATGCCCCCCACATCGAGGAGTTGAAACGCCACAAGTTGCGCTTCATCCTGGGCGTCAAACCAGGGGACCACGGCTATCTCTTTGCCCATGTGGCCCAAGCCAAGGCCGAGGGGCGCACCACCGAGTTTGAATTTGTGCGTAATGGCGTCACCCATCGCTTTTGTTATCTCAATGACGCACCACTCAACGAGTCGAATGCCCAGGTGCGGGTCAACTTCTTGGAGTACTGGGAAATCAAGGGCAACCAGACCCGCCATTTCACTTGGGTCACCGATTTCACCATCGACCGCACCAACGCTTACACCTTGAGCCGGGGCGGGCGGGCACGCTGGAAAATCGAAAATGAGACCTTCAACACCCTCAAGAACCAAGGCTATCATTTCGAGCACAACTTTGGGCATGGGCAACAACACTTATCGGTTGTCTTTGCCCTGCTAATGCTGCTCGCCTTTGCCATTGACCAGTCACAGCAGATGGCCTGTCAACTCTTCCAGGACGCCTGGGCCAAGGCGGGCAGCAAACGCTTCTTGTGGGAGCGTATGCGCTCCTTGTTTCACGAACTGCCTTTTGACTCTATGACCGATATTTGGCGGGCTATTGCCTTTGGCTTTCATATTGAAGGACGGATTGTGATTCATGACTCATCCTAACCCTTCTCGGCCCTTTATCTTCTCTTCCTGGCTCAGGGATCCGCACCTGCGTCTGCTTTCGCTTGCCCCGTATCCGCAAAACAGGGGACACCGTCACTCATGAACACCCACATCCTACATTTTGTACTGCACCCTTGGCTTTCTTTTCCCCTTCTCCCGGTTTGATTGGCCCCTCATACCCTACCTCCGGGAATTGCTGCAATACCGGTCATGAATTCGGCAGGGATGAGACCATGCGACCCGCCCGGCAGACGGTATATCATCATCCCAACACAATGAGACGTGCCCTTCCCACTGCCTGACGGGAAGCAGTTACGCATCAACATGGGCCTCTACCAGTCCAAGCTCAACCGCTCTGCGCATGAGCGCCGCTCGTTCATCGCGCGTCAACGCTTGACTGGGCGGCCGCGGGTCGCCACAATCAATGCCCAGCCGGGCGCTGAGAACGGCCTTGGCAATGGCGTGGAATCTGAACGGCTGAATCAGATCGGCCACCTGCGAGGCGTGTTCCTGAGCAGCTTCAGCCTCTTTCAGGTTGCCGGATTGGTAAGCGTTCCACAAGGCAACCCAACGTTCGGGGGCCATATTGGGCGGGCCGTCAACACAGCCAATCGCGCCAATAGTCAGGGCGGGCAGCATCAGGCGGCAATTGCCAATAAAGCAAGCCAAGCCCATCTTCGCAAAGTCGCGAACATAGGGAATGTACGGGGCCGAATGTTTCAGCCCTGCCAGTTGAGGTACTCCTTCCTGGATTTTCTGCATGAGCTGTGGCGTAATCTCGACGCCGGTGGAGCTGGGTAGATTGTAGACGAATAAAGGCAGATCCGCCGCTTCTGCCACAATCCGGTAATGCTCGACAATCGCTTCATCGCTTTGACGATAGAAGAATGGGGGTACGCAACAGATGGCCTCAACGCCTGCCCTTGCCGCATATTCGGCCAGTCTGGCCGAACGCGTAGTGGTCGAGGCCCCCACATGCATAATATTACTGATGCGACCCTGGGATTGGTCCGCCACAATCTCGGCAATACGGCGGTTCTCCTCATCGTCCAGCATGATACTTTCGCCAGTTCCGCCGGCGACCCAGAACCCGTGTACACCGGCCTGGATATTGAACTCCATCACTTGCCGGTAAGCCGCCTCGTTCAGCGTTCCATCGGCTGCCATCGGCGTAATAATAGCCGGAAACACACCTTTAAATTTTGGCATCGTTCCACTCCCTTTCATATCCAATCATATCCAATTAGAAGTCGTCTATCGTCGTTCGTCGTTCGCCAGGTAGAAACGTGTCAACCGGATCGTGAACCATCCCATACCTTCTCCTTGAACAAGAGTTCTTTCGTATAAATCCAATGATCGCCTGACGAACCAAAATCAGCCCACCCCTCGCGGCCTGGACAGAATGCAGCACAATTGTTCTGGCGGCTCGTATTGCTCGATCAGAGCGGCACTCCATAACAGCCTAAGGCATCATCCAGCCTAAATTACCGGGTCATTCCCTATCACTAAACCTGTATTTTTAGCGTGGAAGACGCACTAAGGCTATAGAATCGCTTCTACTACATACAGGTCTTGGCCTGTCTACGCTATCCAACCTCAAAGTATCTGATGTTGAAATCTCTGATAGGAACGTTTGTGGGACACTGGAGTGTTGGAATGGTCGAAGGCCAGGGCAAAGAGATCAGCCCGGCTGATGGTGGACATGACCATCCAGGTGGAGGAGATTTGCCGCATTCTGGAAGCCCTAGCCCACCCGAACCACCTTCACTCTATTGTTGTAATGATCGCTGATCAACAGCATATCTTTCCCCCACCAGGTTAAGCCATGCGGCTCGTTGAGCTTTGCGAGCGTCGCCAACTCGCCATCTTCCGTATCCCCCACCGCCGTGCAACCCGCCACTGTTTCAAGTTTGCCATCACGATTCACGCGTCGCACCCGGCTGTTGCGCGAGTCGGCGAAATAGAGCCTACCGTCGAAGGCAATTGTCAACCCATAGGGCATGTCGATCCGGGCGGCCAATGCAGATACACCGTCCAGCGAAAAGCCGGCTTCACCGCAACCAACCACGGTGGTGATGATTCCATTGCGGTCGATTCGGCATACGACATGATTGGCCCGATCGGCAAAGTAGAGGTTGCCTGCGCTATCAAAGCGGATGGCGGTCGGCGCGCCGATGCGGGCATGGATGGCTGGTCCGCCATCGCCACTGTAGCCGGGAATACCCACACCTGCTATCGTAGTGATGATGCCAGTGTGGGCGTCGATTTTGCGGATGCGCCCAAAGGTGCAATCGCCGACATAAATGTGGTCTTCGCTATCCACCCGTAATCGTTCACTCCCCCCCCAGGGTTGAAAAGAAGGATGCTGAATACCAACTTTGGAGGGTGTCTGAATTTGCAAGATATATGGAATGGCGGGATTAT
>Ga0209284_10003661_pt1 | contig 18541 bp, 15 predicted proteins | sample FRY03_FD_187211 | JGI IMG/M metagenome (GOLD analysis project Ga0209284, IMG submission 187211) | Freshwater microbial communities from Lake Fryxell liftoff mats and glacier meltwater in Antarctica - FRY-03 (SPAdes) (version 2) | ecosystem: Environmental > Aquatic > Freshwater > Ice > Glacier... | reverse complement strand
CATCTCGAAACTCCTGTGGATAGTGCTTTGTCATTAGTTGATCCTTCCCTGGAAACTTTGTCCAGATTATAAGTGTCAACTAAATCGACAGCACCGCCAACATTGGGGTGGGAAATATCTAGAGTTATAATGGAATTAAACATATAATGCTTACGTGGCATACAAAATCTCAAAAGAATTTCATGAAATATTTCGTTCATATGAAATTCTAGATACCAACGGCCAAATAAAGAACCTTCCCGATCTGAATATTGGTGACTTCAGTGAAGTTCTTGATGAAGTCAAAGAACTCGAACTTGAGAGCGAATTTTCTGACTTATTGTTTGCCCGCTCAGAAATTGAAAAGGATCTAGTTCCCGCTCTAAAGTATTTAGAAATGGCAGTCCAATCCATTGACTTCCATCCTGAGTGGACGGATACTGCTGACTACTTGCTGGAAGCATTCAAGAGAATTCGAGTAAGAATCTATAATGCTAATGGTCTTGGACTTGGAGAGAAATTAATAATATTTGAGGAATTCACCAAAGAGGAAGAAAATTGGTTTAGTCCTGTCTGCGCAGTAACGATGGCTTTGATTTGGGAATTACCAACTCAAGCTATGGACGAATGCATTCTTCGTTATTCAAGAATCCGAAGTGAAACTCTTTATCAAGATGACCCTTGGAGTGGCGACCCAGACTTAAATGACTATTGTCATTGGATGCCACTTCTGGCACTAGCTGCATTGAATTCAAGCGGATCTGATGAAGTGTGTGAGGTTATTAATAAGACCTGTCGTACGGCATCCGCTATGCCTTTTTGGATGCTTTTATGTGTTCTTCTTATGTATATCACTGACCCAGAATCCTTCACTGACCCAGAATCAGAAAATCAAGCCTGGTTTCCAGAATTTTATTGGCAAGAAGCTATTTTCGATAAAGAGAACAAAAATATTAAGGTAAGCGACAATGGATTTAAGTCGCTAGTTGATCTCTATATTCAAAATGACACGACTTGGGTATGGACTACTATTCGATATCACATTAGCGAGGAAGACATAAACAATTTTTTAGTAAAAACTACCAGCGGGTGACTTTCCTGCCCGCTTTTCATGCCCGTAAAATGCTGCCATTTTGAGTTAGGTTTTGACAACAAGTGTCGCAATAAAAAGTAAAAACTACGCGGGAAAATCGAATCTGCTATTCAGCAAAATTGTCTTATTCATTCCGCTCCCATTCCGTTAGTTAGTCGAAAACAGGCAAAGCTAGACGCTATTACCCGTTGAATGGAATTTGGGAATTGCGTTCAAAGGGGCGTAACTGAGCGTAGAAATCAACTAAGCAATCTGACTACGGATCAGAAGGTTAGATGCTCGAAACTCACTACTATCATCGCAACGAGTCAGAAAGTCTGGCCTTTTAGAACTGATTTCCCGTCGCTGATTCAAAATGTCACTAATCAACTAATAATCTGACGATTAATTTATCAAAATTGAATTCAAACCTAAGTGTTGAACCTTTAGTCATGCCGTGCTCTGCAAATCCATGGCGAATCATTGCTGTGAAACCTGTCCAAAAACCTGACGCAGTAAATTTAACTACTTGGATAGTTTCCAATGCTTCGCATGCGCAGAAACTTTCAAATTCATAAATCTCAAATAACTTTTTATATCCAGCTGGTAGAAAAACTATTCCACTTGTAATCACATTCAAATTTGGCTTCACGTAAAGTATTCCTGTTGAAGCATCTTTCATTTCGTATGAAACTTCTGATGCTTCAGATGCTCCACGAGTTATTTGAGTATAAGTGTCAAGTTGATCCTTGCTAACTTCCGTTCCAACTAAGCTATACAGTGCCCTGCCATGGGAACGCATTATCGAACTATTAAGCAAATATACGGACAATGAGCTTACATTCACTCTTTTCTCACGTAGGGCAAAGTTGACCACGTCATTAGAATGAAGAATTCCGATACTCGCTTCGGAGAAAATCTGGATAAGCCATTTCTCTAAGGTTTGGAACTCAACCGCTTTAAGTAATCCATTTGAAGCTTGCAAATAATTTGCAGGATCACCCGCTAATTCATTAATAAGGCTCGTCAAGTCAGTAACGGAGCCAATTAAAGGAACGCCTCTGTATTTGCTTGTGCGCTGCAGCCCCTTTAGTAACTCTTGAACCTCAAGGGGACTAGAAACTTTCAGCTGCTTGACAATCGAGTTTTCAAACATAGTGTCTAAATTCTTGGTTCGAGCCAAAACTAAACTTCCGCAACGTATTGATCGAGGGTAAACATCAGATATCACTCTGAACGCCTGTGCCTCATTAATCTCATATTTTTTTGAAACAACCTTAAGGTCATATAAACCAAACTTTGAGCGATCAGACTTTATCGATGAACTAATCCGTGATGTGGGGCCAAAAGACTCTTCCCAAATTTTATTTTTTGCATATACTTTTTCAGCCAGAGAATTTGGCGAAAGAATGCGGCAAATTCCCCACAAGCGCCCCCAAGATACTTCTTCATTACTAAATATTGGATTGGATTCCACTGCTTCTTTAAATTCTTCCTCATCTTCACAATCAATCATTACCTGTACGGCTTGCTCTAGGATTGGCACTTCATAACCCAATTGGATCTTCACTCTCATGAATGGATCAACAATTTGACGCACTCGTTCCCGAGTAACCCCCCATTCTCTTCCTAGATCATCAAGAGTTTTCCCTGGTTCGCCGAAGGCGTGATGGCGATGTTTTAGCATCTGAAGGGCACGGTCATCAAGTTTTGGAATCTTTAATAGTTCTAGACCTAGCTCTTCAAAGAGCTCCGTAAAAGAGCTGCAGTTCAAGAATGGTGTTACTTCTACTACTTCTTCATCAGCCTCATCCAATTTGGCAACCTCTTGCTCATTGGCATCAAGCATGAGCTCCACAATGTCGGAATATGAGAGATGAAATGATCCGACAAGATTCTCTATGTACTCACGGATATTTCGCATAACATGGCTCTCAAAAGCAATATTAGGTTGATCAGAAAATGAAGTTATTCCAGCAAGTAATCCAAGATTTCCAGCGATTGTTCGGGCTCGAATATCTGCATCAACACAGACTCTCTTAGCTAGAGCAAAACTCAATCTCAAATTTGCATCAATTAGATGGGCAAGGGCCGCGTCATGATCCTGTTTCCCGAACATCATTCGCCTGAAGGGATTCTTACTTGGTACCAGATCCTGCAGTAATTTGTGTCGTTGTTCAGAAGTTAATAATTGAGTAGAACCAATCCTTTCAAGATACGTTTCAATCTGTTCGTCCACAGTCAATTTTGCCAAAATTTGAAGTGATGTGATGGAAATGATTTGGCTACCAAGTACTCCTCGGTCTGAGGATTCACTTTCGGATTCCAAGTCTCTAAATATTGTGACTAGTTCCTCTAGAAGCTCCGCTGCCCGAGCTGGACCAACATTCCTCCCATCCTGTAATTCTTGAATCGAAATTCTGCTGAGAAGGCCATAGCTGAAGCCTGTCAAGTCTTCAACTATCGAAATGTCACTTCTCTCTATAGCACGATAAAGCGTAGTCCGACTCTTCGAAGTTAATTTTTCCCATGGGACAACCTTCTCAGGTGAACTTGGCTTATCTAAATGATCAGATAGATACTCGATCACTGTAAATCCAATAAGCCTGCTTGAAGTGCGATGATGAATCTTGGAATAAACTCTTGCTGTTTGAAGAAAATACTTGGGGCATCCTGGTATCTATCTGGATTCTTTTCTGAATCTCGCTCGACCGCATAGATTGAAAGTTGTTGGGCAACAATTTCTACGATACTAGCTTGCGCAGCAGGTGAAGTTTCATTTTCAAAACCTTGCGGAGTTGATTTACCTAAGACTTTTGCGATTGATCTATGTCTTCCATAAATTCTTATTACTAATTGCCCATCTTCTGGAAGGGTGTCCACTCGACGCGGTGGGTTGTCATTGCCAACTACTTCGATTCTAATCTTAGGATTCTTATTCCTAGCGCTCTCGGCAATCGATACCGAGCAGTTTGCTTTGTCATCTTCCAGTGCTGCTGTAACAATTGCCTCTCCTTCCTCGACGCCTGCTACAGCCCTAACTAATACCTCTGCTGACTTACCACTTTTCGAACTTTTGAACCGAACCTGGGTAGGTAGTTCTAGTAACCCCACTGTTCCATCTATTTGTACTAACTCACCGACGAATTCAAGTGGTCCTCTAAGTACCAAATTCTTGGCCTTGGTTGGTGCAACTTTCACATGTACTGGGTCAAACATAAGCGATAGTGGTTCGATTTCTGCAACTGGTTCAAAAGCAACGGCTATCAATTCACACTCTGCGCGTACATCACCAGTTGATGCTCCAAGTATTCCCGTTCCACGGGTTTTTGCTAAGACGCGTACTGTTCTTTGCATTACAGGTAGACGGGGATGTTTATTCCAAGAACTTTCTGATTCGATAATTTCAAAAGCTATTGACTCTGAGGTTAGTGCTAATTTAATCGTCGCTAGATCTAATGTTTGCGGAGCCCGCAATGTTAAAGAAACTGTTTCACCGATCTTTATTATTCTTCGTGGGGGGATAATTGCCAAAGCATAATTGTTACCGTCATCATCTGATGAGGTTGGCAACTCACCTGCATCTGCTTCGTCCAAAATTTCTTGCAAGGTATTAGCTAAAACTTGGCTTAATGCATCAAAGCGCTTTCGTAGTTTGTCGCCTTCTTTACGTTGAGCACCTTCTTCATCCGCCATTGCATCAAAGAGTGGTTTAAGGATTTTTTCGACTTCAGAACCAAGCGCTCGGAAATATGGATGATTCCGTACTAGGCCATCTCTCTGGCGGCTAACAATTCTTGTTGGATTAAGTTCACTTGCAGTAGTTTCTGTATCGATGGAGCGAGCCAAATCATGAATCTCAGGTGCGTCTAACCGCCCACAAAACCATCCAGCTTCGGGCCTCTTAGATAGATGCAAGAAACTATTTTCATATGCAGCGCCTTTACCCGAGACGACTAGCCCCTGAACTGAATATTCGTCTAAGGCCGAAGTATCTTTTACGGGAAGCCTGTAGATCTCAATTTTGACTGGATGTTTATATTTGGGAATGACCAATTCTTGGTCTACAACCTTTTCACCAGATGGTTGTAGTCCGCTTAATTTGACTTCAGTTTTAGACCTTTCATCGAAGTAATAGACCTCATTACGATTTAGAAGATCACGTAGTTGCACATGGGTTTGGAGTTTAAGGACCATGTCGACTGCGCTAGGAATGCGATGAATTGCAGAGATAAACAGTTGCGCTGTTAACCCATTCTCTCCTTCTTTCAACAAGCACTGTTCATAGGCTGATGCCGATGGTCTTTCATCGGTGTCTTCCATTATGAACTTGGCTGTGACAGGGTCTATTTCAAGGGAGCTAAATTTTCCAGCTTTGATCGAGACGAACCTAGCCTTTCCTAGCGCTGCTACATCTTTTGCGCCACGACCAAAAAGACCACGAGTACCCATATCGCCAACAAATTTCTGATTCAGGTCACCTAGACGGGCGAAAGCCTTTTCTAGTTCTTCTGCATCTAAACCAGTTGCCTTATCATGAACTGAAATCAGCGCCTGAAATGGCTTGTCTGATTTGTGTAGACGAATTTGAATACTGCCACCTTTACCGTTATATGCATCGTCTGCATTTGTAATTAATTCGATTAGAGCACGGACAACATCGCCCTTCATGGCATCTTCAGAATCCTGTTTAAACGCTCGAGCCGTATATTGAAGATCGCCAGATTTCTTAATTGTCATGCTTTTCTTCCGTTAATGAAGTGCGCTTCAATAAAATCTGCAAAATCCATAATCGATTCATCTGAAAGCAAATCTCCAGTGCGCCGCAGATCATTAATTCTGCCTACCCAAATGGAGATAGGACTTGCTGCGGAGCATTGCAACGCTGCGGCTACGTCTGACATCTCCACAGTAGATGGATCGATCATAAATTTATTCCAAGCATCACTCTTCTTGAGTTCATGTCTTCTACGCTCATGTTGGTTTGTGGTTTTAGACGCCCGAACAATCGCCTTTGAATAGTTTTTCTCCAAGATAGCTCTGTACGCTTCGACCCATTTGATCCCTTCAAGTGTTAAGCGACGGGAATATTTGTGAGGGCGATGGAGTAATCCGACATGCGTGGTGGCTTCAATACACTGTAATGCCTTAGCTGTTTTTTTATAGTCAGGAATCTCGGGATGAGTTCTCCATCCAAGACGAGCTGGTGCGAGCTCAAAACATTTCAAATAGATTTCTTCAACATCAATATCTTTATCTGCGCCCCCGAGAAGGTACAAAGCCCACACAAATACGTCTTGATTATTGGCCTCGGCACTGGGGGGTTCTCTGCGTACTTGGGCATTTGAGTTCATATCCTTAGCTTGCCATCCTTGACTGACATTTAGAAGGAAACACCCATTTGGATTCAAGAAAATCACTTAGCGCCCTAGAAATTAAATTGGCAAAATCAAGCAGAAACTCTTGTCCTAAAACATAGTTGGGATTACCGCTATTTTGAATCTTCGACACCAAACGAAAGCATCAGTTAGCGATTACAAAACAAGGCGGTGCTGCAGGTCTAGTGGACAGGTGTATGTAGTTTCACGCAACAAGTAATTCCTTGTCAAGAGTTTCAAAGGCTGCTTAATATTCAACTGCAGCCTCCTTTTCATTAAGGAATGAATCAATTGTCGCAGCTGCATCTCGCAGGGGCTTTTCCGCATTGTGTACATATGTATTTGATGTGATGAGTACGGATGAATGACCCAAGATGCGTTTAATGGTTTCAATACCAACCCCATTCTCATACATCAAAGTTCCTGCAGTGTGGCGAGCGTTGTGAAGGCTACGACGCGCTAGACCACACAAATCCAAGATGCAATGCCAGCGCCCATAATCGACGCTAGCTTCCAATGGCCTACCCGTTGAACTCGGAAATACGAGGTCGTGGTCGCTCCACTTATCTCCAGCAATAGACTTCATATCGATCAAGATTTCTTTATGTGACTCCAGAGCACTAAGAGTTGCATCGGATAAGACAATTGTGCGACAGGACGACGCGGTCTTGAGCTTTACAAATGTCTTAATTCCATTGATGGCTTGGATTTGGTTGCTCACTATTAGAACTCCCTTATCCAAATCAATATCCTGCCAACGCAGCCCAATAGATTCACCCTGGCGAAGCCCACAGATCATTGCGATGTGCAGGCGCGCCTCCATAAATGTTCCTTGAGCGGCAGTCAGTGCAAACCTCACCTCTTTGCTAGTCAATGGAGTAATCAGCTTTTTGGATAGTTGAATATTAGGAACCTCCTTCGCTGGATTGGAACTAATGAGATTCAATTCCATAGCCGCACCTAAGGCGACACATAGGAGCGCACGGGCCTGTTGGCGAGAACGCGGGCTTTGACCAGCGTTTGCCATCGATGCCAGAAAGGTTTTAATCTCGCGACGTTTAAGATTGCGTAGAGTGACTTTGCCCAAGGCTGGAATGATCCAGATACGAGCAAGGCTTTCATAGCGACGATATGTTGTATGTGCGATTGCAGTTTTATGTTCCTGAGTCAACCAGCGGGTCAGGAACTCACCCAGTGTCATTGTCGTAGCAGTAAGTCCTTGGTTAGCTTGACCGACAGGAAGCAGATTGAGCTTCTCCTTCGCCCTAGCGCGTGAGGTCGCCTTATCTTTAGCCGTGCCTGTAACAACTCTGCCATTGACGCTATAAACGGTGCGCCAAGAGTTTGTGCCTTTGATCTTGTAGGTATGTCCATACCCATTTGCTTTACGAAATTGTGTAGCCATGTATTGTTCCTTAATCTACTGTGAGGAGCGGAGTTGCCCCTTGCAATAGATAAAACAAGGAATATGTCCTCTGGTGGCTTAAAGTGGCTTCATCGCTGGCAGTACCAGCGATCACACTTGAATTAACTGCTTTAATAATTAATACACAATTAATACAAAAGCTTTCAGAGTCTCACGCATAGAGCGGGGAAGTGGTCAGTTTTACGCGTAGTAGACTCATTTTTGCAGGTGCGCCCCTGTAGCCCAATGGCAGAGGCAGAGGACTTAAAATCCTCCAAGTGTGGGTTCGACCCCCACCGGGGGCACGTTATTAATGTGCGGTAGATGTATTCCCATCCAACGGGCCAGCAATAGAGCCCGAGTTCGTTTCAGGCGTTGTGGCTAACCCTCGGCTATGGTCGGGAGTTCTTTTCTTGCATTGGGACAGCACTCTTTTGGACAGAAGTCTGGCCATGGACCGAGCGCAGAGAGGGCTTTGCTTTCTGCGCCTCCCATTCTCTCCGCGACCAAGTCTGCAATTGCCTCAATGAAATTCTTGGCAACACCTGGTGTTGAAACCCTTATGAATCTCAGTGCTAGGTTTGCGGCGATCTCTTTCGCTTCATGATCTAGATCCCAGATAACTTCAACGTGATCACTTGTGAAACCAATTGGCACAATCACAATAGCCTTCTTGCCACAACCGGCCGAGAGCTCTATAGCGCGACCAATATCAGGTTCCAACCATGGCGTGGTCGGTGATCCACTTCGTGATTGATAGACCAGTGACCAAGCAGGCAGCAAATATTCTAAAGTTGTTTGCACGCTTTCCATCACACATGTAGCAGCAGCGCTGTGTTGAGCTACGTAAACTCCATTATTAAATTCTAGGCGTCGATTTGGCGGACCTGATGATTCGGCCATTGAGATTGGAATGGAGTGAGTAGTAAAGAAGATTTCTATTTCGCTCGTTAAAAATCCTTCGGAGAGTAACTCTCGAATCGCCGATGCTAAGCCTTGGCTAAATGGCTCAATAAATCCAGGGTGATCGAAGTAGTGTCTAATTTTATGAATTTCCAACTTGCCGGTTAATTCAGTTTCGCTTAGCGCTTGGGCAAGATTTTCCCGATATTGGCGGCAACCAGAGTAAGACGAATAGGCGCTGGTAACCAGTGACAAAATTTTTCGATGTCCATCGGCATAGATTTGTTTTAGGACATCAGTAAAGAAAGGAGCTGAATTGCGATTGCCTAAATAAACAGGTAATTCAATTCCCCGTTCGACTAAAGAGCTCTGGATCTGCGTTCGCAAGCTCCGATTTTGCGCATTTATTGGGCTGACGCCACCTAAAGCTAAATAGTGACGAGAGACCTCAACTAAGCGTTCGCGGGGGACACCCCGTCCCGCAGTTACCCGTTCAAGGAAGGGCGCAACCTCTTCTGGAGATTCTGGGCCACCGAAAGAGGTTAACAGGATGGCTTGGTAACTCATGAGAATAGCGCTGCTAATTCATTGGGATTGATCCGGTGGCCGGTATAGAAAGGAACCTCAACTCGAACATGTTTTCTTGCCTGTGATGACCGCAGAGTGCGCATCATGTCAACGATCTCATGAAGTTCATCGGACTCTAGCGCCAGCAACCACTCGTAATCGCCCAAAGCAAACGAAGAAACGGTATTACTGATAATTCCAGAATAATCTCGACCCATCGTGCCGTGTTCAATTAGCATGCTGCGGCGCTCCTCTTCGGGGAGTAAATACCAATCGTAGGATCGCACAAAGGGATAAACACAGAGCCACTCTTTCGGGGCTGCGCCAGTCATAAATGCGGGCACGTGTCCCTTGTTAAATTCGGCCGGTCGATGTAGACCCATTGCAGACCACACCGCCGTTGAGGATTCTCCGAACTGCGTATGCCGGAATTTATGCAAAGCGCTCTGAATATCTTCGGCTTTGGCAGCATGAATCCAAGTTACGAAATCAGCATCGGCGCGCAGTGCGCTTACATCATAAATTCCTCGGAGTGCGATGCCAGATTTCTCGAATTCCGACAGCAGGTCAACGAATTCTGCGGCTGCTGCGCTGGCGTCCGAAACTCGCTTATTAATATGAAAAGCGGTCCATGTTGTGTAACGAATAGTTTCGTTAATTTCTTTAGCTTTTACTCGCGTCAGTTCTTCACTCATGAGATGTACTTTGCCATTTCTAATCGCCGTCTTGGGGTTCTGTTTCAATAATATAGCAATTGATTTAAGTTTTCCCTGTGACTTACGCCCGCTTGGATCAACGACTTAGGCATCAACGACTTAGGCATCAACGACTTAGGCATCAACGACGCTCAAATAGACGAATACCGTAGAGTTTCGCTAGACTCTAAGGCATTGAGACGCCTTGAAATCTATCTTATTAAGGTGCTATACTACCTTAATAGAAAGGAGATTTACCATGGCTAGATTCCTAGAAGATCAACTCATTCTCGACCAGCGGACCTCGGCGTTGAAGAAGAATTTCTTTGCTCCGAGAGCTGGGTGGATCCGTACCATCCGTCAATCCCTTCGCATGAGCCAAGCCGAACTCGCTGCGCTGCTACAGATTAACCAGAAGTCGGTGCACTCCCTTGAAGTCTCCGAGGTCGAGCAACGTATTCGCCTTGAAAGCCTTGAGAAGGTTGCCAATGCCCTTGGTTGCGACCTTGTCTATGCGCTCGTGCCGAGGAAACCTCTCGCGCAGTCATATAACGAGCGTGCCCTCACAATTGCCCTCAATCAAATCAGAGGAGTTGAAAACAGCATGCAGTTGGAGAATCAGAAAGTTAATTTCTCTGATACAGCAGTTAAAAAACTCGCATCCAAACTCATTGAAAAGGATGCAGTGCACTGGTCTATTGATGCTTGATGATTTCTTAAATCCGCAACACAAAGATGCATCGCCCGCTTTCCTCGGGTCGATGAATGAGCCGATCTTTACGTGGGGCAAGACTTTCGGGGATGACGGCGAGAAACAACGAGATGCCTATATCAAAGCACTTAAAGTTGCCGATAGAGGCGAGTTAAAAGCACTACTCAAATTTGCTCAGATGTGATTCGCTTATCGTGATGGCAGGAGCTGTAACGTGGATACGGCCACACAATCTAATAAATTTTCCTTCATGCTTCCAGCCCATGAACGTAAGAGACTAACTTTGTAATCATGTCAGGATTAGTATCGGGCAGAACGCCATGTCCAAGATTTAGAATATGCGATGGTGCACTTTTCCCCTCGGAAATAGCTTGATCGGTCGCTCTCTTTAAGCCATCCCAATCTCCGAGCAGCAGCTTGGGGTCAATATTTCCTTGCAGTGGAACGCTATTGCCGAGAATCTGTGATGCCTCGCTTAGGGAAGTCTCGCTATCGATGCCCATAACTGTGGCACCAACGGCGCTCATCTCTCGCAAGATTGATTTCGTGCCGACACCAAAATGAATTCGAGCTACAGGTAGATCAGAAATTAGATCCATAACAGTCTTCGAGTGTGGGGCAGCAAAAGTTATATATTCCTGTCTTGAGAGGCGACCAGCCCAAGAATCAAATAGTTGTATCGCAGAAGCTCCTGCTTCAACTTGCGCTCGCAAAAAGGACGAGGTAGTTCGAGCGCACCAATTAAGAATATCAGCCCACAATTGTGGATCGTTTTTCATCATGCTGCGACAACTAGGTATCGTCTTTGAAGGATGACCCTCGATGAGGTACGAAGCCAAAGTAAAAGGAGCTCCACCGAATCCCAGTAAAGGTATTTCTCCTAATTCATTAACCACCAGCGCCACTGCTTGCGTTATTGGTTTCAAATCTTCTGGATCCAGAATTTGTAAACGTTCGAACTCTTTTCTTGATCGAATCGGACTCGGTAGAACCGGGCCAACGTCGGTGACAATAGAAACATCAACTCCAGCAAGTTTGAGTGGAATCACAATGTCGCTGAAGAATACTGCGGCATCGACGCCATGTCTGCGGACTGGTTGCAACGTTATTTCGCAGGCTAACTCAGGCCGTAAGCATGAATCCAACATTGAAATACCCTCGCGAATTTTTCGATATTCAGGAAGTGACCGTCCAGCTTGTCGCATTAGCCAGATTGGAGGCACATCTTGTCGAATGCCGCAAAGCGCTTGAACAATTTTGGAGCCTCTGATTTTTTCAGACACTAATGGATGATCTGTCGGCAAAACCATAAATGAAGTATCTCATAACTATAATAAGATTTAACAATGACGATTGTACTCATTGGTGCTAACTATCGTGACTTACCATTGAGCGAATTAGAAATTTTGGAAAGAAATACTGATCGAATTCGGTTCGATCTTTTTGACCCCAATTTAGGAAATCATACAATTGATGGTGGCGTCGTTGTGACTACATGCAACCGATTTGAAATTTACCTTGATGTAGAGAATGTCGAAGATGCTACTCAACGCGCATTGGAAGTTATCGCCAAGCACTCCGGACTAGAGATCGAGTATTGCCGAACGAAGTTACGGATACTGAGTGGATCGATGGCATATCAACATTTATTTAAAGTGACTTCGGGCCTTGATGCGATGGTTGTTGGCGAATCTGAAATTGCTGGTCAGATTAAAAGAGCGTTAACAGAAACACAAGAGCTGGGCCACTCCTCACGGATAATAGAGGCACTTTTTCAACGGGCCTCATCTGTTTCTAAAAAAGTTGCTAGCGAGACTGGCTTGGGAGCAGCTGGAAGATCGCTGATTACATCAGCACTCGATATTGTCAAAGATTTGGATTTTTCATTACAAGATAAGCAGATTCTTGTGATTGGCACTGGTGCATATGCGCGAGTTGTTATCTCAGCGCTCGGTCGTGAACAAGTTGGACAGATTTATGTTTATTCACCAAGCGGGCGAGCCGAGCAATTCAGTAAGACTCATGCTACGGTTCCGATTGACGGATGCGATTACTTTTCTATTATCCAAAAAGTGGATCTAGTAGTTGCTTGTAGTGGAACGCATGGGGCGATTGTTAAACCAGAACATGTAAATAATCGGAAGACTGGATTGTTCCCGATTATCGATCTGGCTTTGTCTTCAGATATAGATCCTTCAATCAAGGCGCTAGCCAATATTGTCGTTATCAACTTAGAGGAAATTCACCGTAACGCACCTGTTGAACATCACGAAACAATTGCAATTGCGGAAGATTTAATTGAGAAAGCAGTAAACGAATTTCAACAAGATCTGGCGGCGAGAGCTAATGATCCTTTAGTAAGAGCGTTGCGCACCCATGTTAGTGAGATCGTCGAGCAAGAAGTGGAACGGATACGTCGAAGACGTGGTGATGAAATAGCCGATCAAGTAGCTCTATCTCTCCAATTGGTAACTAAGACCATATTTCACAAACCAACTATTCATGCAAAGAAAACTGCTACAAATAGTGAACAAGATGAATACCAAAAAGCTATCCAAATTCTTTTTGGGCTTGAGGTAGATATGACTCAAAGCAATGGCTAGACCAATTCGTCTGGGTACACGTGGCTCATTCCTTGCCCGAACCCAGTCGGAGTTGGTGAAGAGTTGGCTTGATATTTCAGATGGCGTTGAACTAGTTTCTATTAAAACGCAGGGTGATGACCTTTCGTTATCGTTGACTAAACTTAATGAACCCGGTGCATTTGTAACTGCGCTCCGAACAGCTCTCATCAACAGGGAAGTGGACTTCATAGTTCATTCCTTTAAGGACTTGCCATCATTGCCGTATCCAGAGCTTGAATTAGTAGCTATTCCAACGCGCGAAGATCACCGTGATGTCTTTATTAGCAGTGGTTCGCAGCAGCTTAAAGATTTGCCAACAGGTTCCATTGTTGGAACATCCTCACCGAGAAGGTCGGCGTCGATATTGAAATTAAATCCCAAAGTTTCAGTACTGCCGATTCGAGGCAATATTGATTCGCGAATTCAGAAGGTTCGACGCGGGGAGTATGCCGCGGCGGTGCTGGCAGCGGCAGGTATTTTGCGAATCGGATATCAGCACGAAATCACAGAATATTTTAGCGTTACGGAGATGTTGCCAGCGCCCGCACAAGGGGCGCTGGCGATCGAGTGTCGAAAAGATGATCTAGCGATGATAGAACACCTTAGTTTGATCGATGATCCGATTGCTAGATTAACGACAACGGCCGAACGTGCGGTACTACGAGGCTTGAATGCCGGATGCGATTTAGCTATTGGCGCTTTTGCCCAATATTTGGATGGAGTTCTCCGGCTTGTTGCTGAGATTGGCGATTGGCAAAGCGGTGAGCAAAAGCGAATTGAGAATTCTGTGATTGTGACTGATATTTCTGATGTTGAATCAGCCGAGGAGCTAGGACTTAATATTGCAAGAGAGTTTATGGTTGATGAATTTACTTTGAGAATACTGCGCCGTGATAATTAAACCGGTACTTTTGATTCGAGCCAATGGCAATGAGCAGGATGCCAAAGCCTTAGCGGAATTAGGTGTAAGCGCAGTTATTGATCCATTTCTAAAGATCTCCGCAAATCCAGATTTAAGCAATGCTTTAAACCTTTATAGCTTTGCGCAAGAGGCCGAGGTAGAAACTTGGGTGATCGCTACATCTTTGAATGGAATCGATTATTGGGCACAAACTATCGGCGAATCGAAGTTGAGATCGGTATTTAAAACCAATCAGAACCTTCGCTTCGCTGCGATTGGAGCTGGCACCGGGTCACGGTTGCATGAATTAGGCGCAGCAGAAGTGGCCATTCCACCAGAGCCAAATTCCCAATCGTTATTGGAGCTTCTCAGTACTAGAAATCCCGCAAGGGCAATAATCCCAACCGGAAATTTAACTTTGAACACGATACCGAACGGTCTTACAAGGCTAGGGTGGGAGATTATTCAGGCAGAGGTATATCAGAACTCCATAGTAGAGCGGAGACCAAAGTCTGTAGCAGGTATTGCAGCGGGAGATTTTGGCGCAATTATTCTGAGATCCCCCAGTGCCGTAAGAGCGTTTTTGCATTTTGTTCCTAAATCTTTAGTTCCATTAATATGCGGTGGCAGAACCACGGCGGCGGAACTTGAAATTGCCTCTTTGACTCCGGCGGAAGTTTCTGATCTCTCAGATTCCAACTCATTGGCCAAATTGGCACTTAAGGCACTATGCGAAAAAGGAATAAGGTGAACAAGATGGAATTGACTCAACGCCCTAGACGATTGCGCGTAAATCAAGCGATGCGCAACTTGGTCAGTGAGAATGTGGTGCAAAAAGAATCTTTAATTCTTCCGCTTTTTGTTCGGGAAGGGCTAACCAACCCAGTATCAATAAAGGCAATGCCCGGCGTTGTTCAACACTCCAGCGAATCTTTAAAGCATGAAATAGATCGAGCGCTAGCGCTAGGCATTGGCGGAGTTATGGTCTTTGCTATTCCTGAGATTCGCGATGAAATGGGGTCGCAGGCTTTGAACCCCGATGGAATTTTAAATAAGGCGGTTAGAGATATTCGTACTCAAGTGGGAGAGAATTTAATTGTGGTAGCCGATCTTTGCCTCGATGAATTCACCAGTCATGGCCACTGTGGTGTATTGGATCAATTTGGACGAGTAGATAATGACCGAACTCTCGAGATCTATGGCGAGATGGCGGTGCTCTTAGCAGCCAATGGCGCGCACATGCTTGGCACGAGCGGGATGATGGATGGTCAAGTCGGTGCAGTAAGAAAAGCGTTGGACAAAGCTTCATTCCAAGATATCTCAATTCTTGCTTACGCGGCAAAGTATGCCTCGGCTTTTTATGGTCCATTTAGAGATGCGGTTGAATCTCAATTACAGGGAGACCGAAAGAGTTATCAGCAGGATCCGTCGAACATTAAAGAATCGTTACGCGAAATTCAATTAGATGTTGAAGAAGGTGCCGACATCATTATGGTTAAACCAGCAATGGCGTACTTGGATGTTCTTCACGCTGCCTCTCAAGTAGTAAATCTCCCACTTGCTTCTTACATCGTTTCTGGTGAGATGGCTATGGTAGAGGCTGCTGCTGCGCAAGGATTAGTCGATCGTGAGCGAGCAATACTTGAGATACTTACTTGCCTTCGTCGGGCGGGCGCACAGGTCATCTGCACTTATTGGGCCCTTGAAGTTGCGCAGCTACTAGATAGAAAATAGGAAAAACATGGAGCAAAATATTGATGGTTCAATAGGTTGGCACAGTCGAGCAAAGGCGGTAATTCCGGGCGGCGTTAGTTCCCCAGTCCGAGCCTTCTCGGCAGTAGGTGGCAACCCGCGTTACATGGTTCGCGGGGCAGGCTCTCGTGTATTCGATGTAGATGGCAATGAATACATTGACCTAGTTGGCTCTTGGGGTCCGATGATTTTAGGGCACGCTCATCCTGAAGTCGTTCGGCAAGTTATTGAAGTTGCTAGCAATTCATCGTCATTTGGTGCGCCAAGTCCTCATGAAGTTGAACTAGCAGAAGAGATCATCCACCGTGTTAGTGCGGTTGAGAAAGTGCGATTCGTCTCCTCGGGTACAGAGGCGGTGATGACAGCGGTTCGGCTTGCACGCGCAGCTACTGGTCGCGATCTCATTGTGAAATTTGCTGGTTGTTACCATGGACATTCAGATGCGCTTTTAGTTCAGGCAGGATCTGGCGTTATAACGCTAGGCCTTCCCAATTCACCAGGTGTTACCGTCGGACAAGCTCAAGACACGGTAGTGCTGCCGTATAACGATGTTGCCTCGCTCGAGGCGCTCTTTACAGAACGCGGAAGTAAAATCGCTGCAGTTATCACTGAAGCAACGCCCGCAAATATGGGAGTTGTTCCTCCGCTACCTGGGTTTAATAAGTTGATTGCTGACCTCTGCCACAAGAGCGGCGCACTTTTTATTCTTGATGAAGTCATGACGGGCTTTCGAATTTCCGTTGGTGGTTGGTGGGAGTCCGTTAGGCAAGAAAATTGGATACCAGATCTGTTCACTTTCGGCAAAGTCATTGGTGGGGGATATCCGCTTGCGGCAGTTGCTGGCAAGGCTGAGATTATGGATCTACTTGCTCCGTTGGGATCGGTTTATCAAGCGGGAACTCTCAGTGGCAATCCAGTTGCTACAACTGCTGGACTTGCAACGCTAAAACTATGCGACAAAGCGTTATACGACAAAGTTAATTTGCGAGCCCAACAAGTTGGAGCGGGAATTTCCCAAGCGTTAGGCGAAGCTGGCATCTCTCATCAATATCAGTTTGCTGGAAATCTTTTCTCCTTCTTTTTTACAGCAGAACCAGTTCGCTCATATGAAGATGCTAAAGATCAAGATACTAAAATTTTTGCTAAATTTTTTCACTCCATGTTAAAAAGCGGCGTTTCACTTCCACCGTCGGCATTTGAAGCTTGGTTTGTCAATGGTGCAATGACTGATCTTGATGTCGAGCAGATTATTTCTGCAGCTAAGATCTCGGCGGAATTCGCTCTAAACCCTTAAGCTTTCTTCCCATTTGCCAGGTAGCCAACCATCCGAAAACGAGGAATATTGTCGCAAGTAAAGCTGACCACTTGGAGGCGAAGGTTAAAGCTGCAATGCTTGCATCAGCTTCGTCTTTAGTTTTTGGATCTGCCGCTAATTCTGGAATAACCGTTCCAGCGGAATTAACTACGCCATGCACCAAGGTCACGCGCTGCGCAGTTGTCAGTTGATTTGAAGTTTCTAACCGATGGCTCAGATTGGATCCAAAGAGTCCAAAGAGGGTACTTCCCAAAATCGCAATACCAAGGGCAAAACTAAACTGGCGCATCGCGCTGGAAATTCCTGAGGCTTGGCCTCCCTTTTCAATTGGAATATCCTGTAGTGCTAAATTTGTGATTTGACTCGTTGCCAGTCCAATCCCCATTCCGTAAAGAAATAAGCAACCCGCAATGAGAGATACCTTAGTTGAAGGGGAAATGGTAATTCCCAGCAAAGCCACCCCTGCTATTTCTAATAAAATTCCAACCTTGAGTGTGGCAAGGCCACCTTTTCGAGCCGAGAGATATCTACCCGCAGAACTTGAACTGAATGCTCCAATTGCCAAGACCAAAAATAGCGTACCAGTTTTGAAACCAGAATAACCAAGAACGTTTTGCAACCAATATGGGAGTAAAAATATCAAGCCGTACTCACCGAGGCTTATGATCATTCCGGCAAAGGTGGCGAAGCGAAATGAACGAATTCGGAAAATGGAGAAATCTATATAAGTATCTTGACCTGCGCGATCTCTTTTTAACTCTAACCGAATAAATATCAAAAAAACAGATACCCCAGTTATAAGTGCCATTGGAATAATCGATATTGGTAAAATCCATCTCAATCCCATAAGCGTTTCATGGCCAATTGGCTTCCACCAGCCGTAGACCCGTCCTTCAGTCAAAGCAAAAATTATCGTTAAAGCTGAGATCAAGATAAGGACTGAGCCCAATAGGTCGAATTTGTTATTCGAACCACCTTTCTCTTCCTTAACGAAGAAATACACGCCTAGAGCAACTATGGGAATTAAGAGAAGATTTACTCCGAAAGCCCACCGCCACGTAAAAGATGTTATTAACCAACCACCAATAAATGGCCCAAGGGCAGCGGTACCGGCAATAACTGATCCCCATAGTGCGAAAGCTTTTCCTCTGGAAGTACCAGTGAATTGTGAATTAATTATAGATATGGCGCTCGGTAGCATCATGGCCGCTCCTAGGCCCTGAAAAATTCGAGCAACG
>Ga0209284_10003655_pt1 | contig 18578 bp, 4 predicted proteins | sample FRY03_FD_187211 | JGI IMG/M metagenome (GOLD analysis project Ga0209284, IMG submission 187211) | Freshwater microbial communities from Lake Fryxell liftoff mats and glacier meltwater in Antarctica - FRY-03 (SPAdes) (version 2) | ecosystem: Environmental > Aquatic > Freshwater > Ice > Glacier... | reverse complement strand
CAACAGGATCTAATGCAGACACCACATACAACCCAGGCACGCTTACTCAGACTACTAGCTATAGAAGGGTTGCCAGTATTGCCAGTTGCAGCGCCACCCAGACCACCAATATCATTACAAAGACAGTATTAGCAGCAATAGTAGCCGGCACGGCCGCTACAGCTACCCAGACGGTTTGTGTGGGAGAGGCTCCTACAGATTTAACCATCACGGGATCTTCTGGAGGGACCAATTATCAGTGGCAGTCTTCTGCTACAAGCGGCACTGGTTTCTCTAATATAGGGGGCGCAACTAATAGTAATTACACGCCTTTAACTAATACGGCGGGCACTACCTACTATATAAGACTTACTACTCAGTCTAGTGGCGGCAGAAGCTGTGAGGAAGAAAGCACAGAGTCCGCAGTGATAGTAGCGGTCTTAGATCCGGGAAGTTTAAATGGAGCAGCTACCGTTTGTTACAACACAGCTGGCGGCACCATAGGTTCCCTTACAGACGCTAGTTTAGGCTCAGATGTAATTGCGTATAGTTGGCAGAAGTCTATTAATGCAGGTGTTAATTGGACGGCTGTTGCAGGCCAGACCAGCACTACTTTAGCAGTAGGAACCCTCACCACAACAACGCAATTTAGAAGGGTTGCTCTGGGAGCTACATGTACTTTATCAGATACAACCACTCCTATTGTTATGACCGTAATTCCTGAAGTTTTAGGAGGTACTGCTTCTTCGGATCAGACATTATGTACGTCAGATACGCCAGAAGCCATTTCGGTTGCGGGTGCTTCTAGTGGTGGCTCTGTGACCTATCAGTGGCAGGTTTCTACTACAAACGCATCTAACAATTTCACCAATGTGGCTACTGGCACAGTAACCGCTTCTACTTTTGTTCCAAGCACTACAGCCACCGGCACTTTATATTACCGCAGACAAATCACTGTAAGTTCTTCAGGCACCTTGTGTACTGCAGTAAGTTCAGTGGTATCGGTAACGGTTTCAGATTTAGCTACGGGTAGTATGGTCACGCCTGACCAGGTGGTTTGTTCAGGCGCTGCAGCTACTGCTTTAACCCTTTCTGGCGGTTCTAGTTTACCAGGTACTACCTACCAGTGGCAGATGTCTATTACCAATACGGCCTCTGCTAGTTTCAGTATATTATCTGGAGCTACAGGCGCTGCACATACACCTTCTAATACACAGACCGGCACTACTTATTACAGAAGAATTAGCAGTGTCACAGGCTCTAGTTGTGTTGCCTATTCAGCAGCGGCCACAGTGATTGTGGTACAGCTCACTCCAGGAGTGATCAGTGGTGCAGAGACCCTGTGTTATAATGGCACGGCTTCTACTATTGGGCTCACTACAATTGCACAGACCATAGGCAGGACAGAGACCATTACTTATGCTTGGCAGCAGCAGATAGGAGCCGGCGCATGGACGGCAGCAACAGGATCTAATGCAGACACCACATACAACCCAGGCACGCTTACTCAGACTACTAGCTATAGAAGGGTTGCCAGTATTGCCAGTTGCAGCGCCACCCAGACCACCAATATCATTACAAAGACAGTGATTGACAATTTCGATGGTGGGACATTCAGTACTGCTGTTCAAATTATATGTAAAGGAGAAACTCCTACTACTTTTACTATTAGCTCTACAACTAATTCAGGTAATATTTCAGGCACTCTTACTTACCAATGGCAAAAATCGCCAGACAATGTTTCTGCAAATTTTGTAACTGCTTCAGGGTCCAGTAACGGGGAAACCTATGTGCCTAGCAGTACTGCCTCTGGAACCGCTTATTTTAGAAGGGCTTCTACTATCACACTTGGAGCAGATTCTTGTACGGAATTTAGTGATATGCAGTTATTTACTGTAATAGCCCTAGTTCCTGGAACCATAGACGGCGCACAAGACCTCTGTTATAGTCCAACACTATCTAGTGTCACATCGATAGGAAATCTGACACCAGCACTTATTACGCCAAATACACCAGGAGAAACGCTCACCTATGTGTTTGAAAAATCAACGGACAACGCAGCCACATGGACCCAGATTCAGTCTGGAATAAGCCCAGTATATAATTTTTCTGCTACCCTCACTCAAACTACTTGGTATAGAAGAAAAGTAAGCAGCCCTAATTGTGACACTACTTTATTTTCAAATACGGTTATTAAAAACATTACTTCTGATTTAGACTCAGGAACTATTTCTCAAACGCAAACCATTTGCGTAAACGAAGTTCCACTAACTCTTACAGTTACAACGGCTACAAATTCTAGTACAGTATCTGGCACATTAAATTATAAATGGCAAACTTCATCAGATAATATTTCCGCTAACTTTTCTAATTTAACAGACGCTTCAAGTACTGGCGAAACGTATGTACCAGATAATTCTGCTACCGCTACTGGAACTACCTATTACAGAAGGCAAACAAATATTGCAGGAAGCAATTGCGCCGTATTTAGTAGTGCGGCTGCTGTAACAGTGGTGGGTATTGCTGCAGGAACTATTACAACTACCAATTTAGTGGTTTGTTTTGAACAGGCAGCTACTATTGGCAGCAGCGTAGACGCTACTACAGAAGGAGGCAACTCTGAAAGCATTTCTTATAACTGGCAGCAACAAGTAGGGGGAGGCCTATGGACAAACTTAAGTATAGGCAGCTCAAATCCAACCTATAGCTTTGCAACAGGCGTTTTAACCCAAACGGCTAATTATAGGCGACTGGCCTTAAGCAGCAATTGCACGGAACTTTCCAATCCGTCCAATATCGTTAACATACAAGTATTGCCTACTATAACCGCCGGAACGGTTAGTTTAACTGGGGGTGGTCCTACGGTTGTTTGTGCGGGCGACAATCCAGGTGTTCTAGGGGTAATAAATGGCACCAATACCAGTACGCCGCAAGTGGCATTTAAATGGTTAAAGAAAACAAATGCTTCAGATCCTTTTTCAGTCATTCCAGATGTTATTGGAGAAAGCTATAATCCAGGAACCTTAACCCAAACCACCTATTTTACAAGACGTACTTATTTTACAGAAAAACCAACTTGTACTGTTGATGCAGTAGAATTACTCATTTCAATAGCCATTGTAAATGCAGGTACCATTACTGGCACCCAGGTTATTTGTGAAACAGACACCAATATTATTTTAACCAGTACTGCTGCAGCCACCGTTACAGAGTCTTTTACCTATTCTTGGGAGAAATCAGTAGACCTAAGCAATCTGAATGGCTGGGACACTATTTTGTCTGGAGGCGCTCCTGTTACTTCAGCGGAGCTAACCATTGCTTCTGCTCCAGCAAGTAATACGGTGTACTACAGAAGGGTAACCAATGTTACCGGACAGGCCTGCCCGGGATATAGTAATATTGTCACCATTAGAATCAATAGATTTGAAGGGGCTTCTACTATAAGTTTTGATGGTTGGGATAGCTCCAATATTCAGATTTGTGGCAGCCAAACAATTCCATCTATAGGCTATAATGGGGCGTATCAAGCCACAGGAGTGATCACTTATAAATGGGAAATATCTCAGGACAATACCTCTAACTGGGGCGTGATAGCAGACCAAACAGCTAGAGACCTCTCTTCTGCCACTATTTCAAACACGGTAGCAGGGCTTGGAGGCAACCAGAAAGATTATTATTTTAGAAGGACCACCATCTCTACTTTAGACGGAAAGGTATGTGAGAAAGTGAGTAATATAGCCAGTGCTCTTTATGGCCCAGAAAATTTATCTGTAGCTGCAGGAACTGTTTATATATCACTTTCAGAAGCGCAAAATACACTTACAGAACAAGTGATTTGCTCTGGAGGAACTCCTGCATTTTTTACAGGAAATACCGCCACTGCTTCTATCACCAACGAGGTACCTACCTCTAGCGTCACAGTGACCTATCAATGGATGTCTAGGACAGAATTGGAAGATTATAAAAAAATTGATGGCGCTACTGACGCAACTTACCAATCACCTCCAATTACTCAAACCACTTATTTTAGAAGGGTAGTGAAACCAGATTACCCAAATACTTCCTGCGCTTACTACTCAGCAAACACTTTAAAGATAGTGGTGCCACAGCCTAGAGAAATTGAAAGCGCTTCTAGACAATTGCTTGTATGTGCTGGCGACGCTCTTGCTATTTTACAGACAGTGGGTACTATCTCTGCCGTAGAACTTACAGCCATGAGCTTTAAGTGGTATAAAAAGTTCACAACAGAAAATGCATATACCCTTATTGCAGGCCAAACAGCTGAAGACTATGCCCCAGGGACCATTTCTCAGTCTACAAATTTTAAAAGAGAAACAACTATTACCATTACGGGAGTAGACAGCCCCACTTGTGCTACAGGGCCATTTAATTCTGTGTATACCATTAATGTAAACAGTGTAGACCCTGGAGAAATTATTTATGGAGGTGTTTTAAAAAATGGAACTACCACAGAGATAGATTTGTGTTATGGAACGGCACCAGGAGCTTTCAGCACCAACGGGGCAAAGTCGTGGAGTGTTTATGCCACCCCTTCTTTTGAATGGTACGCTTCTATAGATGGGGTTAATTACAGCTCATTAAATGTTTTAACGGAAACCTATCAGTCTGGCGTTCTAACAGAAACCACCTGGGTAAAAAGACTGACCAGTTCTACCTATACTTACACTATAAATGCCGCAGTAGCCACCATTACTTGTAAAGACATTAATGACCCAGCTTATTTTACAAATGGCTTTAAGATTAATATTTTACCACAGATACAGACGCCAACCCTAACTTCTACTGTAAATTCTCAAATCTGTTCTACAGACTTAAGCCCGGGGAGTATCGCTATATCTAATATGTATACCCCTACAACAGATATTGTGGAGTATAAATGGCACCAGTCTTCTGACCTCATTGTTTGGTCAGAAATCAGAGACCCCTCAGACAACAGCAAGGTATTTGGCGGGGAAACCTACCAGCTGCCACAGCTATTAGTAAACACCAGTTTTAGAGTAGAGGCCACGGTAGTAAACAACCCCCTTTGCTCTTATACAAGTAATATTTTCACCATCAGTGTAATTAAAATAAACCCAGGTGTTATTGCATTTACGACTCCTACGGCCCAGGATAATTATTATCAAGTCTGTGACGCAGCCACCCCAGTAATCACCATCACAAACAAATCTGGCTTAAACCACAGCATTGTTCCCTCTTCTAGCACCTACACGGTAACTTGGCAGTCAAAACCTAAAGATGGTGTGTCTGAATTTACGGACCTTACTTTTGGGGCCCAATTCTCTAGTACGGCATCTAATACCTTACTGGCTACTAATATGAATGCCTCTATCTATATTCGCAAAAAAGTAGAGGTACTCAACAATGCAGGCGATGTAATTTGTAGGGAATTTTCCAATTCAGTCCTGATAGATTATATGCCAAAGCCTACAGTGAACATTCCAGACCCTAGCATATTTGTCACAGACCCTAGTTGTGCAGACGGTTCAGATGGCGCTATTAGCATTACAGCCTCTGCCGTTACAGGAGGGACTTCTGCAGACGTAGCTCAAAAGGTAAACTTAGAACTTTCAGGCACCTACAGCACCACAGCTACCTTTAGGGTGACCATAGGGGGAGTGAATTATGACTATACGGCCACTGCCAGTAATACTTCTATCAATAGCATTACCGCCAGTATTACCGCCATGTTAAAGGCCAGTGCTGCAAGTAGCACGCTTAACATTAGCAGCCTAAACAACCTCATTACCCTTACTGCAAAAACAGCAGGGGCCCCTTTCACTATTACTACGGCCATTATAAACAACACAGGGAGTAGCTTTAACATAGAATACTTAGAAACATCGGCGCAAGCCAACAGCTATACTTGGACCAAGTTTTTAGGAGATGCAGGAACGGTTGTAGATACTGGTTTTGCCAATCCGGGTACCCTTAACTTAACTGGTTTGGCCTCTGGCCGATACCAATTAGCGGTCACCAATAATATAGCCTGCACCACGGTTACTGTAACACCCACCTTTGACCTCACAAACCCAAATCCTATAGTAGCGGGAACCCTTACCAGCAGCTTGGGGGACATTGTTTGTAGTGGCAGCATTCCATTTTTCACTGTGACGGGAACCGCCACACTCACCACTCCAGTTTATATTTGGGAGCAATCTCCAAATGGCATCAATTGGACCACTATAAAAAATGGAGTTGCTACAGTAACCACGGCCACCTACTCCGTCACCAACACCCTTACTCAGACCACCTGGTTTAGAAGGGGAGTGAACAGCAATATTGGTGGAGGGAACACTTGCGCAGCAGTCTATTCTTATACCCCAGGGTTGAAAATCACCATCAATGCCGCCACTCCAGGCACCATACAGTACGCAGGAAATAGTGACAGCGGTGTTATAGAAGTGTGCTACAATACCACACCATTAGAGTTTTCTAATGGCAGCACCCCTTACACAGTTAGTGGCGCTCAATCTTTTGAGTGGTACCAGAGTATAGATAGCGGCAATAATTGGGCACTTATTACAGGGGCCAACACACAGAATTACACCCCAGCAGCCCTTACTCAAACCACCTTGTTTAAGCGCAAGGTCTTGTCTAGCATTCTTTCTGGAGTTGTTACCGTTACCTGTGACGACAGCAATGAAGCCGCAAATTTCTCAAATATATTCACCCTTGTAGTGAAGCAAGACCTAGTCCAACCTAGTTTGGTGAGCACCGTAAATACAGTTTGTGCCTCAGACCTTAGCAGGGGGGTACTAAGTATAAACAATGCCACGGCTGTAGACGCGGTAGCAGGGATTGTAAAAGAATGGCAAAGGTCTACAGACCAAAGCGTTTGGACCCCAATAAGTGACGGAAACGGTGGTTTTGTCAGTGGGAATAATTACACACTTCCAGCCCTATATGCCAAAGCATATTTTAGGGTTAAAGTAAGTTTTGTAGCCACTGGAGCGAACTCTCCAACATGTGAAATATTTAGCAGCAATGTGTTTGCCATTAATGTCATAGACATTAGCCCAGGTAAAATAGATTTCCTCACCAATCCGGTGACAGAAAATGTACTTAATACCTGTACCAGCATTGCAAACCCTATTGTAATTGGAGCTGATAGTGCCGCCAATGAAGCCAGCGTTCCAGACTACCAAAGCACCTATACTGCTTTTTGGGAATCTAAGGGAACTAATATTTCTGATAACTGGGGCCTTATTAGCCTCTCAGGAAATTACGCAGGTTCAGACAGAGATAGAGTTCTTACTATTTCTAACTCCATAGCCTCTTCTGTGTATGTAAGAAGGGGAATTAAGCAGGAGATTAGCACTGGTGTTTTCTGTACGGATTACTCCAATCCGGTCTTAATAAATGTATTAGACGCAGCTGTAGTGACCATAGCAGATCCTGCCGCACTCATCACTGTGCCTGCTTGTCCTGGAGAAGCCACAGGGAGTATCACCATACCAAGCTCGGCAATTACAGGAGGCTCTCAAGTGGCTCAGGCCCAAAAAGTAAACATCATTTTATCTGGTACTTATACGCAAACAGGCACCTACACTCCCACAGGGAGGTATGAGGTGACTGTAGGGAGCACCACTTATTCCTATACAGCAACGGTAAGCAATACCAGTTTAGAAAGCCTAACAGCAAGTTTAACTGCTATAATTGCCTCTGGACCAACTGTTAATGTAGCCAGTTCAGGCCGTATTATAACGCTTACGGCCAGTGATACTGCCACTCCTTTTGTGGTATCTACTAATATTTCTAACAGGGGGACAGACACCAAAATGACGGTAGAGTACGCAGACCCTGCATTGGGTCTTAACAGCTATAAGTGGGAAAAATTAAACAACAATAATTCTGTAGACACTTCTGTTACTTTATCTAGTACCCTAAGTATAGAAAACTTAACTGCAGGGAGCTATAGACTGACGGTCACTAACAATGCCAGCTGTGCCAGTACAGTGGCACCCATCTTTACTATTGTAGATAAGGTGTTGGTTGCCGGAACCCTTACTGCCAGCACTGGCAGTGTACTTTGTACAGACCATATTGGCTTTACCCTTACGGCCACTGGAACCAGCTCTAATACAGGCCAAACCTATATTTGGGATCAGTCTACCAATGGTATAAATGGCTGGACCAATGTATTAAGCGGCACCACTAGTGTGACTGCTGCAGCCATTACAATTGGCAGCCTAACAGACACTACTTTTTACAGAAGAGGCCTGCGTATAGAAAATGCAGGGGTAGCTTGTGGGGTAAATTACACTTACACCCCGGCCTTTGAAATGGTTGTAAACAAAGTAAATGCGGGCGCTATAAGTACAGAAGAATTATTGGTCTGTGCTGGATCTATTCCTGCATACCCTATTGTAGAGTCTGGAGCAGCAAGCAATCAAAACAGGGGTGTGATCACCTATTTCTGGGAATCTAGAATAGACAATCCAGGGGCTATTTGGAGCGCGGTAACAGGCGCCACCAATTCAAACCTTACTTTCACCACCCCACTCAATGCCACCACCGCCTTTAGAAGGGTGGCAGTAAACACCATTAACAGCGTCTCTTGTAATTCCACTCCATCTGGAGTAGTGACTATTACTACAGTCACTCCAACCACCATAGACAATGCCACTATTAATACCACTCGAATTTTAAACGTAAGCTGTAACGGCCTCTCAGACGGCTCTATAAATGTGGCTCTCACAGATTTTACTACGGACCATCCAAACCCAACTTTCTCTTGGACCAAAGTAGGTGACGCTACATTTGGCTTAAACACCATGGCTGCCACTGGCTTAGGTGCAGGATCATACCAACTTACGATTGCCACCTACACCAACACCATTGGAGGCTCAATTGTTCCAGTATGCACCAAAACATCTGCACTGTTTATTATTTCAGAGCCAAACCCACTCACCTTAACCTTGAGCGCTACCTGTGAAGGAAATATAGTAGCCACTGGAGCGGGCGGACTTCAAAACTATATTTATACCCTCACCTCCTTAAATCAAGCACCCCTCTCTGTAGCAGTGGTGAGCGGCGGGGCCCATACCTTTGCCAATCTGGTTAAAGGAAGTACCTATACGGTGACCCTAACAGAGAACGGATTGAGAACTTGTTCTCCCATTTCTAAGCCCGTGACCCTTCCAACAGATTTAGTGATAGATAAAAGTAAGTTCATTATTACAGACGCCACCTGTTTTGGAATTAATGATGGAAAAATTCAAACGCCAGATGACACTTTTATTTCTGGAGGTAGCCAACCATTTACATACCAATGGACAGGTCCAGCCAGTGGCGGGTTTTTTACTAGAAATCTCAATAACCTAGCGCCAGGGCAATACACACTTGTAGTGACCGATGCTTTGGCCTGTACGGCTACTTATATTGCCACCATAGGCTCTGTAGCTGAGCTTGAAATCACCAACCAGACCATTACCAATGAAGTCTTGTCTTGTAATGGCGCTTCAGATGCGGCCATAGATATTGAAGTAGCTTCTGGGGGCGAAATTGTTAGCTACGCGTGGACCAATAATGTGAATGGCACGGCTGTCACAGGAGCAGGGAACTCACCAAGTGTGAGTGGCTTGTCTGCAGGGGTATACAAGGTAACAGTCAAAACTGTTATTGGTTGTGAAATAACAAAAATATTTACCATTAGAGAGCCAGATGAATTTGCCGCTGCACTGGTGAGCTCTGAAAGCCCAAATTGTTTTGATAGCAATGGGGGTTCAGGGGCTGCTACCTTTACCATTTCTGGAGGGACTCCTCCTTACAAATATTCAATTAACAATGGGGGTCAGGTAAGTTTTGGAACGGCTTCTAATACCCAAATAACAAAAACAATCACTGGCCTGGGTGCAGGCTCTAACAATATTGTCTTTACAGACAGCAACACCTGTAGCGTGGGAAGCAGCATTTTCACAGTTCCAATTACCATCCCAGAAGAAATTGAGATTGCCTTTAATAAAGAATCAGACATTATCCCTATTCCTTGTGGCGGGATTGGAAGCATTAGTATAAGCGCCAGTGGTGGCACGGGACCTTACTTATACCAATGGACCGGACCTAATTTAAATAGAGTTGGGAGTAGTTTAGTGAAGATAGAGGTTACTGCAGGTGGTTCCTACACAGTGGCAGTAACAGATGCCAATAAGTGCACTAAATCACTGCAGATTACCATGCCAGACCCAGAGGCTCCTTTCACGGTAACAGGTACTGTAGACCAAGCCCAATGTGCTATAGACGCAGCAGATGCTAGCATTGCACTTACTATTTCTACAGATATAACACCCACCATTACTTGGCAAAAGTGGACCCTCAAGTCTGCTGCAGGTGGTACGGCTTCTACCACTACCTCTACCTGTACCACTAGTTGTTATGAGTGGGCAGGCATTGAAGGCAGCAATGGAAAATTACTACTGAGCAATCTGTCACCAGGAGAGTACAGGGTGTCTGTAGTAGACACTTCTGCTGAGGCAGGAAACTGCAATACTGTAGTGAAGAACTTTTCTATCAGTGCTTCTAGCTTAGAAATATACAATACAAGAATAATCTCTCCAAGCTGTGAGGTAGAGACAGGTTCTTATGTGTTTAAGCTTAAAAACACCCACCCACTTAAGTTTTTCCTCAATGGAACAGAAATTTTTGTAGGCACACAATCAGGGACTTTAAAATACAGCAACACCTTACAACAATACAGCCTTCCTGAATTGCTAGGGGGGTCCTACCTACTGAGAATAATAGAGCAAATCCCCTCCGGAGCCACTACTACAGACGGCTGCGAGGTGTTTAGCAACTTTATCTTAGGTAGTTTTGAAACCATTACTTACCAAGGACTCACGGAGGTGATATTAGACATTTGTAGTCCAAGCGGTCAGACCTTCCCAAATCCTACTTTGGTGAGCGGGGGAGTGCCATTTGTAAGCGCTGCTCAGGAGTCCTACTATATTTATAGGTGGACTGGCGTGGCCACCACCAACATTAGTACGGGTACTGCTTCAGGAACGGGTACAGGAACAAGCTCTGGCACCACAAGTGGCACCACCTCTAACACTACTGGAGGTCTTGGATCTGTCTCTATACTAAGCACAGAGCCAGTAGCGCTGTTGCCAGGAAACTACAAGCTAGTGATTGAAGATTCTAAAGGCTGCCTTTCAGATCCTATTTCTTTTTTAATAGCGCCTAATGTGTTGCCTTTAGAAGTAACGGTAAGTACCCAAGAACTGAACTGCGGTCTAAATAATACTGACGGTGCTTTTAGTGCTTCTATAAGAGGGGGAGCGGCTCCGTATGCCATTAGTTGGGAACTGGAAATACCAGGAACTGCAGAAGACCCTACGCCAACTTATGAACTTTTGGCCACCAACGTATTAAATCTAAACAACTTAGGGGAAGGACGCTACAGGCTTAGTGTTGTTTCTGGACTTATAGGTTGTGACAACACTACCGCCAAAAAATTTACAAAAATATATACCTTATTTAAAGCAGACACTATTACCATTCTAGACGGTCCTTTCCTAAGCAAAGAACTATGCCAAGGAGCCCCTGGAACCATAGATATTAAAGTATTTGATAGCCAAAGCACCAACTTCAACTTCAGATATGCTGGCTCATTAGTGACTGCAGAATTTATTGGAGATGGTGTCTATAGAGTCATCATAGACAGCCCACAAGAAGCCGCTGTATTAGATGTGGTCAATGACAGGGGCTGTGCCGTTCAGACACCTATTATTACTGGAGTAGGAACACCAGATTTCTCCTATACGTCTACCTCATTAGAGCAAACAGGACTTATTAGCGCCAATGAAGTGGTCACCTTTACCAACACTTCAGAAGACCTCTACACCAAAATGAGGTGGGACTTTGGAGACGGCACACCGCCTCTAGAAATCACAGCAGAGAATGAAGCCACTACAGATATTGAACACCGTTATAAAACACCAGGCACCTTCCAAGTAACCCTCAGGTTTTACAACGCCCTGGGTTGTTATAGAGAAACAGAGCAAGAAATTAGAGTAGGAAAAGGCTACTTGGTTATATTCCCTTCTGCGTTTACGCCTAATAACGACGGCATAAATGATATCTTTGAATGTAAATTTACAGGAATTAAGTCCTTTACTTTTGAAGTTTATGATATGTGGGGCAACCAGCTTTATGTAAATACAATAGACACACTACCCACTGCTCTGGGCTGGGGATGGAATGGTAATTACCCTTCTGGAAAACCTTATGCTTTTAAAACTTTTAGATACAGTTTTATTGCTATCTCTCACGACGACAAAGAAATAATTACCTCTGGAGAGGCTACCCTACTGAGATAATGCGCAAGCTTCTAGGCACATATCTGTTGTTTATCCCATTGGCACTTGCCATGGGCGCCCGCCTTAGCGCCCAAGACCGCTTTATTCACAATATGAGCAGTATTCCTCATTTTGCTAACGCCTCTTATTTTAGTTTTAAAGATCCTACTAAGATTGGAATAGTGAGTGAGTTTGCAAGCGCCCAGGCCAACCAGGTGTCACAGCACCAATACGCCTTTGCCACCACTTATTTTGAAGACTATGATTTCCAACTAGGTTTGGAGTATATGAATACCAAACTAGACAATTCTGGTTTTAACAATTCGCTGGTTAGGCTCAGCTATATTTACAAATTAAACTTAGATAATAATTGGACTTTCTACCCGGGAATAACAACTGGTTACGCTGGCTACAATTTTGACTTTAGCAATTTGGTGTTCTCAGACCAGATAGACATACTGAGCGGGCAGGTAAATACCCAGACCTCAGATCCTATGGCCACTACAGACAATATGGGGTTTTTAGACTTTGGCGCTTCCTTTATGGCCCACAACAACTACAACACCTCCTTTGGGCTTTCTGTTAAGCACATTAATAAGCCTAAGGTTTCTACCGAACTCTCTGAACAGGTATTTAATATGGACATGCTCATTTCTGGCCAATTTGCCTATGAAATGAACCTAAACAAGTACCAACAAGGCCGCCTGCCTAACTACTCTTACCTATACCTTTACAATGTGGTGAGCAAACAAGGCCCTAACACACGCTTAGATCTTTACCAAGACCTCACGCTAGCCAACCTAGTAATAGGCTTAAACGAACACGTATCTGGCTTAAACGGTTTTAACCTATTCCAGGTAGGTGTTTCTGCGGGTATTAAAATAGAATCTCTAGACATTGGCTTTAATTACAGCATACCCATGGGCAAAGGCCAGCTCTCTACCCCCAGCGCCTTTGAAATCTTTATCACCTTTGACCTCTCTCCTTACAGGCTAAGGAACAGAAAAGACTTTAGTAGATTTTACTAGCTTTTACCCAAAACAACTATTACAGTTTAGTAAAGCAAGCAATCTGAGAGATAGGCGTCATGCTTATTTTCTTTTATAATAGGTTTTTTAACAACATATTTGTGTAAAAAAACTTTTAAAGTCTAAATAAAAATGTATTTTTGAGGATTAATAGGGAATACCCCCTGTTTTGTTAATATGATACAGCGAAACTACTGTTTCTTTTGCCGATGGTTTTTAACTATTGGCCTATAGATAATAAGTATTTCATCGAAAAAGTTAAAACGCCCAATGGTTAGTTTTACATTTTTGTACGGTATACATGTTTTCAAGTCTAAACGGTATTCGCATTTATTAAACGACTATGAACCAAAAAAGCATTACTAATCAAATTTCAAAACACGAACTTTCTTTAAATTCAACACTTAATTACTTATTTAACATTTCAAACATGAAAAAACTATTTACTTACTTATTAATTTCGTCCATGGTGGTTTTGTCATCATGTACAAACTATGATGATCAATTCGATGATCTAAACTCACAGTTAAACACATTGAAGTCTCAAATTGATGGACTTGCTGCTGTTTCTTCTGGTGTAACTGCACTACAAGGTACTGTATCTACTTTACAGACTGCCGTGGCTGCTTTACCAAAAACTGCAACTCCAGCTACTGACGTATCTGGAATTGTCACAAACCAAACTGCTTTAACTGCTGCTTTAGCTGCTTTGGCTGTTGAGGTTGCTGCTATTAAAACTGCTTTAGCAGGTGCAGCTACAGCTGCTGATGTTGCTGCATTAGCTGCAAGTTTAGCTACTGCGCAAACAGGTTTATCTGAGTTGCTAGCTTCTAATAACGTGTATACTCCAGATGCATCAAATGGCTTAGTTATTAATTCTGCTGCATCATTAACTGTCGCGAATTCTTTAGGAGACAGATTAGGTATTATTAATGGTAAGGTTACTGTTTCTAATACACTTGCTGCTGCTATGGATGCTGCTGTATTAGCTACTGTTGTTGGTAAAATGGGTACTATTACAGGTGGTTTAGAATATACTCATTCTGGAACTGGAGTTACTTCTGTTGATTTCACGAAATTGACTAGCGCAGGTAGCATAACAGTTGCTCAATCTGCTCCACTTTCATTTCCTATGTTATCTACAACAGGTGTAGTAACTCTAACTTTAGATACTAAGGTAACATCAGTTTCTTTTCCTAAGTTAGTATCTGTAACTTCATTTAATGCAGACGCTATTACTGCTTCTAAGGCTACTTCTGCAGATTTATCTTCACTAGTTAGATACGCTAATAATTTTACAGTTACAGTTGATACTGGAAATGTAAATCTTTCTGCATTTGTTAATACAAATACTTTAGGAGTTGCTACTACTAAAACATTAACTATAGCAGGTGCTGAGACTTTAACAGCGCCTTTATTGACTTCAGGCGCCTTGGTTGCTAATGACCTTACGGAAGTAGCTTTACCTTTATGGACTTACTTTCCAGGTTCAAGCTTTACTAGTGCAACTACAGTTACTTTGCCGTCTGTTACTGGTCAGTCTAACGCACCTTTATCTAAAATAGACTTAACAGCTGTTGCAACTAGCGCAGTAACTGTAAATATTACTGCAGCTACAAAATTAATAAGCACGGCTTTAACTACTTATGTTTCTATTAGTGCAATTAGCCATACTTCATTAAAAAATCTTACTTTAAGTGGTAAATTTGATGATGTTACTTTAACTACTGCTTCTAAATTAGGTACATTGAGTTTATCTGGCACTGCTGTAGACGTTAAGATTACAGGTACTGATTTATCTGACATCACTTTAGCTTACACGCCAGCTATTATTTCTAATAAGTTATCTTCATTAGATATTTCTACAAACTTGAAATTAACTTCTATTACTGCTGCTGCAGTTAATGATCTTGGTACGTTAAAAATAGTAGGAAACACTAAATTAGAGACTGTATCTATGGCTGCTCTTGCAACTGCAGGAACAACTACTGCTGCATTGGTTGATATTTTTGATAACAAATTAGTTATTGATAATGTTCAACAACCAAGCGCAGGTACAGCTGTTCCTGTAATAACTAGGAAAATTTCTTCTGCTGACTTTGGTGGTTTAAAAGCTTATTTAGCCGATGCTGCTACCCAAGTTGGAACTACTGGTTCTGTTAAGGTTGTTGCTGATGACGTTCTTAAGTCTACTGACACTTCTGGTGTTGCGACTCTAGATCCAGATACTGCTAGTGATCACGTTATAATGAATATTGATATGTTTATAAAAGACAATACAGTTCCAGGAAAGGCTTTAATTGAAGAATTCGCTATATCTAATTTGACAGGTGATGCTACATTCTCTGTAAATGGTCTTGTTTCAACAATAACTAATGGTGGTTCTGCCGCTTCATTTGATTTAGCTACTTGGGCTGCAGCAAACACAGCTAATTTTAATAATGCTGGTGTTACAGTTACTACTGGTAAATCTTTTTACACAGGTAATATTACTTGGACTGCTGGTGTTGCTACAGGTACAGGCAACTATTGGGAATTAGCTGTTAATGGTAAAACATTCTCGACTACTTCTACTGGTCCTCTTTCTACAACACTTCAAATCTCTCAGGCCTTAATGGCTAACGTTGCTGCAGGTACTGATGTTTTAACTTCAAATAGGTATACTGCAACTACAGCAGCTTATGGTTTTAACTTCACTACTACTGCTTTCGGATCTGCTGCTGCTGCGGTTACATACGCTATCAATGCTTATGAATCTACTACTAAAGAAACTCCAATTGCAATTACTGCAACAGCTAACGCTATGACACAACCAAATACATATGGTTATATTAGAGTTGTTTCTGCTCCTGGTATACTTGCTGGTAAAAATGCTACAGTAAGTGCCGCTGCTAATGTGTCAGCAACGTTGTTATCTGTTACAGGTGCTGATAGTAAAATTAGTACTACTGGGGATAACGAATCTGTTCAACTTGCTACAGACGATACTGCATCAACTGTTTCTTCTGCAGCTGTCACTGCAGCTAGAAAAAACTACAGTTCTTTCCTATCTGTATCATAATTTTAATAATAATATTATATTTAAAATACCCTCTATTTATAGAGGGTATTTTTTTTATCTTTAATTTATGAAAAATTTTTTCCTAATATCACTATTTGTTTTAAGTTTTTTATCTGTGTATACCCCTGCCTTTGGTAGTTATGACATTATTGGGCCTCAATGGTTTTTGCTTTCCATATTAGCTTTTGCTTTTTCATTCACGCTTTCTTTTTTTTCTTTTTTTAGAGATAGAATTTTTCTTTTTTATACGTTATTTATTTTTCTTAGTATAATAAGTTTACTATACACTAATAATATTTCAATATCTCTTCCTGATTTATCAAGACATATCACTATTTATGTTTTAACAATCTTATTTATTAATTTCTTCTTTTTTTCAAAAATAAAATTTTATTATATCTCTATTTTTATTTCTCTCTTACTCTTGTATGAGGTTTTTTATTCTTTGAAGCCTATACTTGTAGAGATATATTTTAATAGATTAAAAATCTTAGATGCTACTTCTATTAATCTAATGTCTTTAAGAGGTGTTACTGGAAATAAAAATATTGCTGCTGCTTCTATTGTTTTAAAATCAGTATTTGCATTTTATCTTTTAATTACTACAAGCTCAGTTTTTAAAAAAATATTGATCTCTTCTTTATTAGTATTATCAATAACAAATGTTTTTATTCTAAGCGCTAGAGCATCTTTAATCTCTATAATGTTAGTTATTTTTTTCACATTAACATATCTTATTTACAGTTTTGTAAAAGAAAGAAAGTTTAGTGATATGATTTCTTTTGCATTATTAATGTTTATCACTATTTCAGCCTTTTTCCTATCAAATATTATTTTACCTAATGATGGAAATTCAGTGTTTAACAGACTTAATAATATTCAGATCTCCAACGAGTCTAGTAGTAATAGATTGCAGTTATGGGAAAGTGCAGTTGATTATATTTATAATAATCCATTTATTGGTTGTGGTATAGGAAATTGGAAAGTTGAATCTGCTTACTACCTTAGAAATACTGGAGCTGATTATTTAGTTCCATACCACGCTCATAATGATTTTCTTGAGTTCACTACTGAGTTAGGCTTATTAGGGGGTTTTACCTATTTTATTATGTTCGTTTTGACGGCTTCTACACTATTGCGTTTAATTTATGTTTCAACTAATAAATTTAAATTCTTAACAGTTTTTCTTCTTTTTCTAGTTTATAGTATTGACGCTACATTTAATTTTCCGTATGAAAGGCCTATCATGCAAATACCTTTTGCTTTCATTCTTAGTTTTACTATTTTCGAATCCTTTAAATTAAAAAATCTTGAAAAATAAAGCTAAATTTTATCTTAAGTTATTACTTTCTTTAACTTTACTAAGTTCGGTATACATCAATTTTCTTTCATTTAAATCTTTAAAGTCTCAATATTATTTAGCTCAGGATTTGGGTAAATATGAGCTTACTGCAGATCAAGTAAATAGCATGTTACCTAGTATTCCTAATATTACGGCTGTAACTATACCTATAAATGTATCTAAGGCTATGTACTATATACATGAAAAGCGATACCCAGAAGCTATAAATTTAATCGATGGGGCTGTTTCTGCTAACCCATACACATATGTTGGCCAATATCTTAAGAGTAGGGTCTTTTTAGCAATTGGTCTAATTGATAGCGCAAGAACTAATGCAAAAAAGGCATTTTATGGTTGGCCAAAAAATATTGAGCATTTTAAAACATATAATGAAACTTTAGTTATTGTTAGAGACACATTAGAAATAGTTAGGGCATACAGCTCTTTAGATTCACTTTTAAAAATTAAAAAGGAGTTTCAAGTTGATTTTATTCAAAGTTTGAGTAAGGCTAAATTCAAATTTTTAATTACAGAGTTTTCTGACTCCAGAGATATAAATACCAAAGAGCTTCAAGGTTCCTGGACAAGAGTATATAACTTTCCTAACAAAGTAGTATTTGATAAAAAATATGTTTTTGAATTTTCAAAAGATACTTTCATTCAATCAGATAATAAGTATAGATTTCAAACTTCAAAAGACACGCTCTTATTATTTTTCTTATATGGTGATAAAAGAAAAATTGCTGAATATGGACTTCAATATTCAGACTCTCTTAAAACATTAATACTAAAAGGAGTTAAATTAGAAACGGGTATTATTCAAGATCAATATTATAAATTAAATTAAA
>Ga0209284_10003647_pt1 | contig 18622 bp, 17 predicted proteins | sample FRY03_FD_187211 | JGI IMG/M metagenome (GOLD analysis project Ga0209284, IMG submission 187211) | Freshwater microbial communities from Lake Fryxell liftoff mats and glacier meltwater in Antarctica - FRY-03 (SPAdes) (version 2) | ecosystem: Environmental > Aquatic > Freshwater > Ice > Glacier... | reverse complement strand
TGTTTTAAGTTATTCCAGAAGAGCTTGTCAATCTAAGCTTTTACGAAAAGTTAGTTGCTGGCCTTTGCTCAAGGCGTTTAAATTACAAGAAGCAAATCAATCGATAGGTGCGAACCTCCAAGTAGGTACGCTGGGGGGATAATTCCCACTATAAAACGCCTCCGTCCCAAGCGATTCTAACACCTTCTTTAAAGCGTGCCTGCGTACGGTTACATAATAATATTCGCATTTCGCATCTCGTATGTAATCCCATACTTGGTAAAGTTGATCCGTCTCTTTGATCACAGCGTGCAAATCTGCACCAAACAAAGGTTCAAGGTTGGCTCGGGCGTTGAGATGATGTTTATAGGCACGATTAAAGCTAAGCATTTCTTGAATTACAGTTCGGTCTGGAAATCGTATTGCATCGTTTACCAAAGGCACACCAAATAATTCTTCTGCCCGCTTTTTTAACAGTTGTAAATCAGTACTAAAATCTTCTGACCTAAACAAAACATACTGACTTTCCCGGGGATCAAGAATCTCTAGATGCCAAGCAATTGCTTGCACAAAAGGAGCAAGATTAGCTTCTTGTTGAAGGGCAAGATTAGGTTCAGAAAGTTCCGAGTTTGAAAAGATTAAAATTGCCGCCAAGACAAAATCTGAAAGAGCCATCGCTAATTCTCCTCACGAAAGTTACCTAGTTGGAACCAAACATGAAACGAGATCAAAGCTGGACTTACTTGCGCATTTGCACTTTAATTTTAAGCAGGCCAAGCACAGCAAGATTCTTTTAAATACCTTAACATTAGAAAAATGAACTTAAACACTGCTGAGATAGCAAGCAAAAATGATGCCAAACCTTATATTCTTGGCTTTGGACTGGTTGGACACTTAGAATCGAACGATTGTAATAGAATTTCTGATTTTTCCACCTTAGCAACTGCTTATTAAACTTGCATTAACAGCCTAATTATTAAGCGCCTCTTTCTGGTAAAACCTTTTCTACAAATTATTAAAAGCTATAAGCCTATCGTAAGATTAGACTTACATATTTTTAAGGAACATAACAAAAAGGATGGCACAAAGATTGCTCATTCTTATCAAGGTGTCTTTTACTTTATTTGCATTTTTTGAGGAATGTTACTTATGAAACGGCTTCTTTTCTCCCTGGTGGGTTTCTTGCTCTTATGCAATACCTCATCTCTCCTTGCACAAACTCCTGAAAAGGAAAAACCTGCAAAAACTATTGCTGAATTGTCGGAAGATCTCAAAAAGGTCAAGGAAGAGGCTGATTTAGCTATCGCGGAGGCTAAATTAGGCGGCCATAACGCTTGGATGCTTACTTCTTCTGCGTTGGTTATGTTTATGATCCCCGGTTTGGCTCTTTTTTATGGCGGTATGGTTCAAAGAAAAAATGTCCTTGCCACTATGATGCAAAGTATGGCTTGCCTTTCTATCGTTGGGGTTTTTTGGATCGTCTGCGGTTATGGACTTGCATTTGGCCCTTCGGTTATTCAGTGGGGTGATGCAGGTATAATCGGCTGGGACTCCAAGTTCTTTTTCCTTCAAGGTGTTGAGCCAGGCGATATTTTGCCTGCAACTTCTACACCTGTTTATACTCATGTTCTTTTTCAGGGTATGTTTGCTATTATCACGCCTGCCCTTATCAGCGGTGCGATTGCTGAACGGATTCGATTCATTCCTTTCACTATTTTCTCTCTTCTATGGGTTACTTTAGTTTATTGCCCACTTGCTCATATGGTTTGGGCATTCGATTGGTTTTATGCAAAACCTTTAGATGAAGGGCTTGGCCTAGGTGGTTCTGCTATTGGTCTCTTAGGCAAATGGGGCGCACTCGATTTCGCAGGTGGAACTGTGGTTCACATCTCTGCTGGTTTTGCTGGCCTTGCTTGCTCCCTTGCTTTACGCAAAAGAATTGGATACCCATCCCAAGCTATTCAGCCAAACAGTATGGTACTTACTTTATTAGGTGCAGGGCTTTTATGGTTCGGATGGTTTGGCTTTAACGGTGGTAGTTCGGTTGCTTCCAATACCCTTGCTTCCTCTGCATTTGGCGCAACACAAGCTGCCGCCGCTGCCGCGGGCTTAAGCTGGATGTTGGTTGAATGGTTGCATAAAGGCAAGCCTACCGCTTTAGGTTTAGCTTCTGGTATCGTCGCTGGCTTGGTTGCGGTTACACCTGCATCAGGTTATGTCTATATGTGGGGTGGCCTGATCATCGGCTTGATCGCTGGCGTTATTTGTTATGCCTCCGTTCAAGTGAAATCTATCCTTGGATATGATGACTCCCTAGATGCGTTCGGCATCCACGGTGTAGGTGGCTTTTTAGGTGCTGTGCTTACTGGCTTCTTTTGCTTTTACGCTGTTAACAATCTTGGAACAGATGGATTTGTTACAAGCCCCGATACTGTGAAAAAGCAGATGGCTGAACTTGAAAAGAAACCTGAAGCGGATCGTTCTGCTGGTGATAAAGCTAATATCACCAAGCTTAAAGATTGGACACCTTCTGGCCAAGTTATGATTCAGGTCAAGGCTAGTCTTTTCGCTGCTGTTTTTGCTTTCGTCATTAGCCTTGGGTTGGCCTTTGGCGTACAGGTAATGACAGGCTTTAATTTCTCTACCGATCTCAATTCTGAAACCAGCGGCCTTGATGAGACCGAGCATGGGGAAACTGGCTTCGATTTTGGTACTTCTCTTTCTGCTGCACGAAGCTCTTCGACTCCCAAGTCGGCACTGGCTCCGGGTGGTGCAGGTAAGGGGTATGTAATTTCTTTAGATGGGGCCAAGGAAGCCGATGTTAGGAAAGTTTGGTCTGATTTATGTCAGGCTGGAACTACGCCTACCTCGGAAGACTTCAAAAAGGTTTACCCCTACCTTACTACAATTACTGGGAATAAATTTAAGTTCAGAGGGGGAGAACCTAATTCGGTTAAAGATTCTCTTGCTAAACTTTTCCAGAAAAAATTGAATGTACCAGTTAAAGCCACTGTGGATGCATAATCCCCCGGGTGAAGCCCCGGCCATCTGCGCGTGCTTTGGCTGGAATCACCCTTTTTCATCAAGATTTTACATTAGGAAGTGAGATATCTAATATGAAAATGATTGTTGCGATTATCAGGCCCGAACGACTTGAGGCGGTTTTAGCTGCTCTCAACGAACGGGATGTTTACCTTATGACAGTTACGGAAGTTAAAGGGTGTGGCAGACAACGAGGCTACACCGAGGTTTATCGTGGAACTGAAATCCAGATTAAACTTCTTCCTAAACTTAAGATTGAAATTGCCATTACCGATGCTTTTGTTGAAGCTACGATTGAAGCCATTGTTCATTCTGCCCGAACTCCAGAGTCTGGTCAGATTGGTGATGGCAAAATCTTTGTGTTTTCACTCGAAGATTGCATCAGGATTCGGACTGGCGAACAGGGTAGTATTGCCATCGGCCCATAATCTTTAGCTTTACTTATCAACTTAAAAAGGCAGGGACTAATCGTCTCTGCCTTTTTATTTCATTCCTTGGGTTAGAAACCATTGCTTCCAATCTGATTGAGCTTTAGCGACTAAGACCTTGTTCGAGAAATCGGTTGGTCCAAAGTCTTTTCCCTTGGCGATATTTAGCAAAGCTAACTTCGCTGCCTTCTGAACCCCTGCATTTGAATCCGCTAGAAGTTCTATTAGGTCGCTAACAACGGCAACTGTTTTTAATTCTCCCAGATTTTCAGTCGCAGTTTTTCTTAACAAAGGGTTCGAGTCTTTTAGGTATTCCTGTAGCTCGCTTGACTTTAGTTGTTTGAATTTTTGATTGAGTAATTTTAAAGCGGGTTCCTTTACTTCGGGATAAAAACTTACTGCAAATAATCCCAAGGCTTGCAATGATTCTCGGTCGCCTCTTCTTGCCAATTCTTTTGCCATCATTAAATGTTTCTGTTTATTTTCTTCTTCTTGGAGCGATTTGATCATCTCAGCGGGGCTTAGAATTAACAACCATTTGGGAACTGCAGGGAGGTTAGCTTGCACGAATTTTTTCCTTAAAGTTACTCCTAATCTCATGTCTTGAAGTAATGGGGCATGGCGAGATCCCTCTAAGGCGGAGGTGATTTCATCTCGGGCGAATTCAAGTAATTCACTATCTTCTGACTTTAGCAAAAAGGATTTTAATTTTTGTGAGATCATCGCAACGGGGCAACTATGATCCAGCTTGGAGGATTTTTGCAAGCCCCGAAAGAGTGCAGGGATCGAATCCGAACTTAGTTTTAAAAAATCAGCTTTTGCCTTCTGACCTGCTTCCCCAGGCAATTTTCCTAGATCGTATTGAATAAATCGATTAACGATTCCATCATATTTTGCTTCTTCTGCCTCGGTAAGTAAGGGCAGGCTAGGTGCTAAGGGGTGAGCCTGCCTTTTGGCGGGTTCGGGCCCACTTTGCAGCATTATTAGCATAATTAATACGAAATATTCCATCTTCTTAACCTACTTTTGCTGTCCACACCCCTAATATCCGGTTTATTTATTCCGTTGCCAAGACAAATCTTGCTTTCATACTTCACATTGTTTGCTTGACCCCATCCCCACTTACCCCATAAATTGGTAGTAAGCAATCTGTCAAGGAAGCACGGCTGCATATGGTTTTTGTCTTTCCCTAACCGTCAGCTTCCTAAAATGCATCGTGAAATTTCTGAACAAGACCGGGCCCTTGGAAGTGAAAGTAGAACTTCACTTTACCTACTTACGCTAATTCTTGGCCTGCTCATTGGCTGGGACATTTTACCTTGGCTTTCTTCACGGGTTGAACTTTGGACTGGTTTTTCTCTTCCTTTCTTTCCTAATGAAATTCGTGGCGTTCGAATTGCTCTTATTGCTGCAATCTTAGGTGGCGCAAGAGTTCTGTACGGCTCGCTCGATTCTCTCTTACAAGGAAAGTTGGGCGCAGACCTTGCCCTTGCTATTGCCTGCATTGCTGCAATTCTCATCAAGGAGCCTCTTGTTGCTGCGGAGGTTGTTTTTATTGGGCTGGTGGGTGAGTGCCTGGAGGGCATTACTTTTGGCCGCACTCAAAAAGCTTTAAAAGGGATGCTTGAACTTTTTCCCACACGCTGCTGGCGCCTCGATTCTTTAGGGAATGAAGATCGCATTTTTGTCTCGCAATTAATCATCAATGATTTAGTCTGCGTTAAGCCGGGCGCTCGGTTCCCCGCGGATGGCATCATCATTAATGGCACTTCCGAAGTTAACACCTCTGCACTTACAGGCGAAAGTATCCCTCAGTTTAAAACGGTTGACGATGAGGTGCTTGCTGGTTGTTTAAACGGACTTGGTGCAATTACTTTTAAAGTTCTTAAAGTTGGCAAAGACACTGCTGCGGGTAAGGTTTTTGATCTTACCGTTAAGGCTCTCTCTCAGAAAAATCAGATCGAAAAAACTGCGGATCGTATGGCTCGCTGGTTTCTTCCCATCGTCCTTGCACTTGCTGCATTAACCTTTCTAACCTTTCTTTTTGTTAATCAATTAGGTTGGTTTAGAAGCCCAGAACTTCCCAAGCCTAGTTTTTATACCTCGCTAAGGTTGGCTATTTACCCCGCTCTTTCTATCCTTGTTGTCGCTTGCCCCTGTGCCCTTATCTTGGCTACTCCCGCTGCAATTATCGCTGCTATGGGCAGGCTTGCAGGCACTGGCATTTTAATAAAGGGCGGCACTTCACTTGAACAACTTGCACAGGTCCGGGCCTTCGCCTTTGATAAAACTGGCACCCTTACCGAAGGCAAACTTGAACTCGCTCAATCTTCCTTTTTTCACGATGCCTTTCCTTCAGATGAAGTGCTTCGACTTGCTGCCTCTGCTGAACAATCGAGCGAGCACCCGTTGGGTAAGTTATTAGTTCAATCTGCTAAATCTAAGGGCATTCAACTTGCTCCTTGTTCTAGCTTTATTGCTTTGCCTGGCTTTGGTATTGAAGCTACCCTCGAAGGGAAAAACATTCTTGTTGGAACTCTCAGGCTTTTTAACGAGCGAAATATTCTTATTCCTGATGCTGTTTCTTCTGTACTTCACAAGGTTGAAACCGTAGGCCAGACCATTATGCTGGTTTGCATCGATAACAATATTGTTGCCTTGTTTGGCGCTAGAGATCGCATTCGCCCGGAAGCGGTTGGAGTCATTTCACGCTTACGAGAATTAGGAATTAACAGAATTGTTCTTCTAACAGGAGACCGACTGGCCGTTGCCCAGCAAGTTGCAAACTATCTTGGAATTGATGAAGTTCATGCAGATTTACTGCCCGCGGATAAAGAAAGAATCATCAAGGAAATTGCGTTAACGCATCCGGTTGCAATGGTGGGTGATGGCATAAACGATGCCCCAGCGTTGGCTCGGGCAAATGTAGGATTAGCGGTAGGCGGCCCTTCTGGGATTGATGTGGTTGCAGAAGCAGGCGATGTTGTTCTTTTAGGTGATCCGCTCCAATCGCTACCCTTATTAGTTGGGCTTTCTCGTGCGACTTTAACCACCATTAATCAGAACATTATCTATTTTGCTTTTGCTGTTAATTTCGTTGGGATTGTGGTCACGGCATGGCTTTGGCCTTTCTTTGCATCCGCAGATTGGCTCGAGCAATCCCCCCTATTTGCTGTGATTTATCATCAGTTTGGTTCCTTTGCGGTACTATTAAACTCGATGCGACTGTTATGGTTTCAGCGCGAATCAACCTCCCATTTCTCTGCGAGCTTCAACAAGTTTCTTGATAAGCTTGGTATCTTTTTTGATCGTTTGCTCGATTTCGATGCACACTTAGATTTTCTTTCTCATAACGGGACTAGGGTTTTTTCTGGCGTTGCTGCGGTCTCAATTTTCATCTGGCTTGGTTTCGGTTTCGTTCAAATTCAATCCAATGAAATTGCTGTCGTTCAGCGATTGGGTAGGTTGCTTGATGATAACTTAGAACCCGGTTTACATTGGCAGTTCCCTTTTCCCATCGATAAAGTAACTCGGGTTCAACCTGCTAAAATCCGGACTGTCGAGATTGGTTTTAGAACTCTTGCAAATACCAAAGCCTCCTCTGAAACTGGGTCTTGGAGTAGCAGGCACGAGGGAGAAGGTTTTTACCGAGTTCCTGATGAATCGGTCATGATCACAGGCGATGGCAACCTGATGGAGATTCAAGGCAGTATTCGTTATGCCATCAATGATCCCCGTAAATTTCTTTTTAACTGTAACGATGTTGAAGCTACTTTGCGCGCCAATGCTGAATCTATCCTCCGCGAAATTGTTGGCTCGCGATCTCTTGGGTCTCTGCTTACCGAAGAGCGCGGGAAGTTTCAAACTTTGGCTTCCAATAATCTCGAATCTAGGATTGCAAATTTAGATCAATCTGTTTTGGGTATTAGGCTTGAAGGCTTGTCTCTGCACGATTTGCACCCGCCACAAGAGGTGGTTCGTTCTTATTATGCAGTCACTCAGGCGATGGAACTTCGCGATCGAAAAATCAACGATGCCCAAGGTGCTGTTTTGGTTAAGGTTGCAGAAGAACAAGGCAGGGCCCTTTTAAAAGAACGGTTGGCACAAGCTTATAAAGAAGAAGTTATTGATAAAACAAAATCTCAGGCAGGCGCTATTCTTGCGATTCTTAATAGTAGAAATGGACCTACTCCTTTTGATGATTTCGTTTTAATTTCTTCAGCTTTGATGGATGTTTTACTTGGTAAAAACCCACAGCTTACTGCTTCACAAACTCTTGAACAGCTTAAATCTAGAAGGGATTCTTGGAAGGTTGTTGCTGACTTTCGAAGGTTTTGGAACTCTATTTCTGCTGCCCTTTCGGGTAGAGATAAAATACTTATCGATTCTGATAAACCTGTAAAAAGTAATCTTTGGCTCGTTCCGGCTGACTTATTTCGTTTCCCTAGTTTCTCTCCTACTCCTGCAGATAGGCAAAAACCTTCTGCCAGAGCTAAGGACGATACGCCTAATATGTAATTTTGGAGGGTTTTTATCTTGCGTACTTTTTTGCTTCTTTTTATTTTTATTCTGCCACTTATTTTTATTCCACAATGCTTCTTCACCGTTGACCACGCTGAATTTGTTTACCTCACTCAGTTTGGTAGGCATATTCATACCTTTGATGGCAAAGATTCTGATCAAGCTGGATTACATTTTAAATTCCCTTGGCCCATTCAAGCTGTGCAACGACTTGATCGCAGAATGCAATTTTTTGATCTTCCTAGCGTTGAGCTTCTTACCCGCGATACCCAACGCAATACCATCGATAAAACCCTTAGCCTAGATGCCTACATTTGCTGGCGGATTGAAGATGCAAACGGCGTGGATATTTTCTTGCGTACGGTGGGGACTTTGGAAGGAGCTAAGGCTATTCTTGCTCAGCGCATCAATTCTGAATTAGGCGCTGCTATTGGCACCATGGAACTTGATGAACTTGTTAGTGTTGAAGAAGGAAAGGTCGAGAAGCAGCGTGATCTTCTTCGTAGCAAACTTTTACTCGAACCAGGTCGGGTCAATGGCAAATCCTTAAAAGACTCGGCCTCTTCCGATTATGGAATTGCTGTTGTCGATGTTAGGCTTCGTAGGGCCAACCATCCCCCCGCAGTCAGGCAAGCGATTTTCGATCGCATTATCAGTGAACGGGATAAGAAAGCTGCGCAGTATCAAAGTGAGGGCGAGCGAAAAGCTGCAGATATTCGTAGTGCAGGCGAGAAAAATGTTGCCTTGCTTCGCTCTTCTAGTGAAGCAGAATCGATTAAACTTAAAGGGCAGGCAGAAGCAGAGGCTGATAGAATTCGCTCTCTAGCTCAAGCCCGAGACCCTCAGTTTTATTCCTTCCTAAAAAAACTCGAAGAGTATCAGCGCATTCTTGGCGATAACAAAACCGTGCTTCTTTTAGGGACTCATCGGGAATTATTCGACTTATTGTTTCAGCCCCCAATAAAATTACCCGGGAGTTTACCCGGGAGTTTACCAGAAAGTTCTTCAAAGAAGTCTTCCGAACTCAAGGAGTCCAAACCTTGAAAAAACTACTTGTTATTTCTGCTCTTGTTCTGGTGAGCTATCTGCTCACCGGTTTCACCCAGATTAGACCCGGGGAAAAAGGCGTTATTAGGCGCTTTGGTAAAGCTCTCGATCACCTTGCTGACCCAGGCTTACTTATCGGCCTCCCTTTTGGTATGGATCTTGTTACCAAAGTTGCTGTCGATCGGGTCAATACTCTTACCGTGGGATTTTTTGAAGACGATGGGGGCAAGCCTCTTCCCGCTGGACAAATGCTTACAGGAGATAATAACCTCGTTAATGTTCAAGTTACTGTTTATTACAAAGTTCAATCAGGGAAAGAAATCGAATTTGCTATAAACCTTCCTTTTATTCCTGATATTTTAAAACGCTATGTCGAAGCTGATGCTGCAATGTGGATTGCTAGTAAAACGGTTGATGAAGCCTTGCTGACTGGGAAGATAGCGATGGGGCCTGCCATACTTAAAAAATCTGCAGAGCGCCTTATTCCTTGTAATCTTGGAGTTGAACTTTTAGATGTTCGGGTTTCTCTTGTCGCACCGCCCGATGAAGTAAAGCCTTCCTTTGATGCTGTTGCAAGGGCGCAGACCGCGGTTACTACCGGCCTTAATAAGGCAGAGCAAGAAACTGAGGGAAAATTAAGGCAAGCCGAGTCTGATAAATTCAGGCTAGAGCAAGAAACCTTTGCAATTTCTAGTGCGATGATTTTACAAGCAACTAAAGATGCAGAGCGTTTCCTTAATAGGTTTAACCAATACCTAAACAACAAAAAAGAGAACCCAAATTATCTTTTACAGATTTGGGAAGATGAACGCAGTAAGATCTTTGCTAAGCTAAAAGAGCAGGGAAACATCGGGCTTCTCGATCAATATTTAGGTGCAGGTGGATTGGAAATTAATTTAATGCCCTTGAGCGGTAAGCCTAAACCTTGACCTTTAAGTTTCTTAGGCTTGCATCACGGTGTCGTGAAAGAACTCCAGGATGGAACTATTATTAGACATCGCCTTGGTTCAAAAAGCTGCGGTCCAACAATCGATATCACAATGCCAAACGGTACAAACATAAAGGTTCATATCAAACAATGAGCTAACGCTTCCGCAAACGGAGCCGGAAGCGTTAGCGACGGTAAGGACGCAAACGGAGAGCCGGAAGCGTTAGCGACGGTAAGGAGGAACCATCGTATGATACGGGATGCCCTAGCTTACTTTATCACCTTCACCACCTACGGAACCTGTCTGCAAGGGCACGATCTGGGCCGGGCAAACCGTCGCTTACGCTTCCGGCTCTGACAATGGTCGCATATCAGTCCCAACAGGACGAAATGAATGCCCGCCGCACCGTCTCGTGTCGTCCCATCGGGACTCAAACGCAAGACGCCGTCTCGAAACCACGGGCTCACGCCCATGGCTACGGCGTGCCGCCGCGTTGCGGCTAAACGGTAACCGTTCAGTGAAACCCCTTCTTGCGAGCCTGTTAGCCTTGGAGTTTGGTTCGACTAGCTCACCAGCCGTACCCACCGGATCGGTCGCTGAACCTGCCGAAGCGAGCTTCCCACACTTTTGCCAATCAGGTAATCAAAAAACTTGATTGAAGTCGCTGGCACCTGCACTTCGCCGAAGCGATACCGTAACCCTACCTTTTTTCTTGACCAAGCTTTTCTTGTCATCATACTATGCTGGTAGATTAATTCTAAAATCATTACGCCCATTTCCGTACATTGTAGTTGCCTGAGATAGTTTGTGCAGGGCGCAATGTTGACCGAGATAGCTTGCGCAGGCAAGTTCCTGTTTGGAGGGTTGCATGGGTACAGTCATAACGCGCATTCTCGCAGGCATCGGGTGGGTCATTGTGAGCCTGCTGCTCTGGGCCATACCATGCAACCTGCTGTATTCCAGTATCTTATGCTGTGATAATCACGGCATTCATATTCCTTCCGAATTTATTTTTGTCCTTAACCTTGTACTGCCATCTGGATTGCTCATACTCCCACTGTTAACCGCAGTGCTTGCGATCCGAGGAAAATTGCCGTTGACCGGTCCACGAAATTCGGATGCAGAGGCACCGCATGACCGGTGCGTTGTCCCGCTTCTGATTGCCTGGGTCGTGGCTGGAGTGACACTCAATGTGCTCCTCCACGGCAACCGTTGCCTTGCGCCCAACATCAGGTTCGAGGGCGGGGAGGTGGGCACTGCCGAGATGTCGGTCTACGGCATCGCCCTATACCGAGGCACCACCACCGACACCACCATGGGCGTATATCGCGAGGCCATGGTCATATATCGCGAAGCCGTCTGGCGGCTCAAGACGGCGCTGCTGGTCGAGTGGGGCGTGGCTGCTGCGGTCGGGGTCGGAGTGTATTTGTTCGCTCGCTTGTTCGCTTGGTGGTGGCGTGGGCGTGCGAGATCGCTCGCAAGCGGCAAGCATGCCGAACCGGGTGAAGCACCTGACACCGGCCGCAAGTAGGCCCTCTCCGTCCGATTCGAGTAGTGCAACAAGCGCGTCATCGTGTGTACCTAGAGTCAAGCAATTCCAGCGATTGAACACGACTTCTGTGGCGATTCCATTTAATTTTTCTTTGTAATCGCACCGTCCGCCGGTTAAAATACTACAGTGTGAAGAGAGGCGGAATCTCTTCCGTTCCGGGGACATGCTGTTCAGGATTAGTAAGAATGAAAAGCCGAGTTAGATGGAATTTATTCCATCCAACCATTGTTCTGCCACAGGGGGCACCCGATGTCCGTTGAATCCTTCTTCTTCGTGCGCGACGCCAAGCTGCCGACGATTCCAGCGTGGCAGGCCGCACTTGATCAAGCGGGAGTTGGCATCGTGCTGGAAGATGTCGGAGACCTTCGCAAGCACACCGGGTATCTGCCCGCAACTCATCGCGGTCATCCGTCCGGGTTCGAGTGGTTCTACGGACCACTGGTGGAGAACTTCGGCGGCGATCCGCCGGACGGGCTTGATGGGCGAGAGTATGTGATCAATTGCGTCACCCATAGTGACATGCGAGAGTTGGTGTGCGGCTCCATCGCCTGTTCGGTGTTGTTGCAACTATCTGACGGGGTCTTCCTTAACGAGGAATCCGGAGGCTTGTTGGAGCCGGCTGCGGCGCTGGCTCAGGCTCTTGCCTTGGAGCCGCACATCAAGCCTCCGAGGCAGTAAGAGGCCTAACAAGGCGCTGCAGCAGACCGGGGCCGCATGTTCGCTTTCTGGGATTCATAGCTCACTGTGGCCCCCGCCGCTGCTGAGCTTTGTCGTTGGGTGCCTTTATGAATACTGTTCTTATTCGTGACATCGCCACAGACGCCATATGATATTGGGAACTGCGTCGCCTGATTTATAATCTCGTTCTTGCCTGCATCGTGGTTGGCTACTTCATCGCTGGCTGGCCGGCATCGAGAAGTTCGCTCACATTTGACGGCTCCCTGGGACTTTTCCTTCTGGCTGTGCTGGCGAATGTGGCTTACTGTGCCGCCTACATTGGAGACATTTTCATCCAGCTTTCTGGCTTTCGCGAGACTTGGCCACGATTTAGATGGATATTGCTACTGGTCGGAACTCTATTTGCTTCGATCATCACTCGGTTCATATCGAAGGGAGCATTTCCTTGAGTATGATTACAGAGCACCCAACCAGTCGCTGCGGCCGACCGTGCCACTGCACCTGACCCGGCCATGTGATTTGTTTGGTTCAGCATTCTGCGCGTTCGAGTTGCGATCTGATGTCGCAACCGGGCAGGTAAGCTGGGTCATTCTGTGATGGAGGATCGTATTTATCGAGCCAAAGAAGTGTCTCCGCAGCGGCGGATCGCGGCTGGAACCGGGGGCCATCCGGTCCACAGGCCGCATCTACTTCCGCCCAGCCAACAGCTCGTTCTGGTCGCTGTGGACGGCAGATGTAGCCATCGAGGCGAATGTCTGTTTGGATTGCGGAACGGTCGAGATGGTAGCGGATGTCAAGAAGGCGGCGGCGTTAGTAGACCGTGCGCCGCCGAACTGAGGGGCAGCTCTAGACGCTGAAGCTGACCGGGGTCGCATTATTGCTTCGAGCGGTTTACTGTTGTTGCAGAAGACCCGGCAGGTGAGGTTAATCATTCGGCAGCGAGACCGCCATCTTTTCAGATGAAGAAGGAGGAACCCGATGTGGAAGATTCTCGGCACCTTGGTAGTGAAGGTTCTCAACACCTTGGAAGTGAAGGTTCTCAACACCTTGGAAGTGAAGATTCTCGGCACCTGGGTAATGATGGTGGTCTGCGGGATCATCACATATGCGGTTACAACCTTAGTTCTAATTGGACTAGGGCTTATAAACTATCCCAACCTCAGGTACGACCGTCACTTGGAGTTGTTGATTTGGGGGACCGACTTTCGTCGGTTTCCTGGCCCCGGGAATGGTTGTCGTGTTCCGTACTCGTATGGGGCTACCGATGGGCGAGCTGCATGACCGGTATGTTGTCCCGCTTCTGATCGCCTTGGTCGTGGCCGGAGTGACACTCCATGTATTTTTTCTCGGCCACAGGGGCCACTTGCCCAGCATCAGGCTCGAGATCGGGGAGGTGGGCACTGCCGAGATTTCGGTCTTCGGCATCGTCCTGTACCGAGGCACCACCATGGGCGTACATCGCGAGGCCATGGGCATATATCGCGAGGCCATCTGGTGGCAAGAGACGGCGCTGCTGGTCGAGTGGGGCGTGGCTGCTGCGGTCGGGGTCGGAGTGTATATATTCGCTCGGTGGTGGCGTGCGAGATCGCCCACGAGCGGCAAGCACGCCGAATCAGGTGAAGCAGCCGAACGGGGCGTTGCACTTGACACCGGCCGCAAGTAGGCCCTCTCTGTCCGCCAAAGATGCAAAAAGCGCAGCAAATGACGCCATTTGCTTTATTTGTGTGGCGCGGAAGTTACCAGAAGAATTTTATGAACCCTTTCATTACTTTGAGCGTTTTGGCTTGCTTCGTAATACCAATGGAGACCGCTATGAATGAGGAAGAATGGACCGAAAAGATCGATCCAGTCGATGAGAACATACGACGACTTTCCCGAGACATTTGATTTTTTTAAATTTAAAAACTCGAAGCGCATCTAGAAACTTCCAAAAAATTCTTAAATATCATTTGCCCCTCTAATTGTTTGTGATTAAATGTACTAATCTAAGAAGGTTGAGCGACCATTCCCGTGACTCGTTGTCGCTGGGGATAGCTGCCAAATGAAAACTTGTTAGACGCACCCCGGAACTCGCACCAAGTGTCGTTCACTTGTATCGCCAGAACTTTAGTTAGATACACAAACTTTTTAGGAGCACTACTTTATGCCTACTGAATACAAGCACCCTACGCTAGTCAGTAACATCAAACGCGAAGCCTTTGCTGATATCCTTGCCCTTCCAAGGAGAAAGCATATCGAAACCAGGGCTATGTCTCCTTATTGGATAGCTCGGCTCGATAAGATTGATACCTCAGCACCGTTTCGAATCAGAATGATCAATGGCTACACCCATCCCATTCCAGAGGCTACCGTTGAGGTTGTCCGAGTCCGGAAGATGAGCCGTACCAATGAATTTGAGTTTCACTTGGGTCGCGTCTTCGATGTAAAGCATTGGGATCGTCGTCGTGAGGTCCCAACCCCATAAAGTGAGCAATTGCTAGTTCCTGTGATTTTGCACGAGGCAGCGTCCGGATCGTCCCTAGGGCTCCGGATGCTGCACGCAGGGATATCTTGGTTAGATTGCATACAGGCTATCATGATACCGAATGCGATAGAAATCTCAACGGTTTTTCTTGACAAACCCTTTGGTGCGTGAGATGTTGCGTTATGTGAAGACCAGACTCGCATCAACAGCTTGGCCAAGTTAGCAGGCAGATCAATTCACTGTTATCTGCTGTACCATTCAGACTGGGGCCAACCAATGCTGCGCACTAAAACGAGCGTGTTTTTTCTTGTGCTATTCTTAGCTGGCTGCGGAAACAATGCCGAACCACAGACCCAAGTGCCTGAACCGCAATTGCAAACTAATGAATCGGTGGAGAAGCCGATCGCAACTTCACCTCCGAACTTCATTCAGACGGAGCCTTCCAGTACACCGCCGGGCTCGCAGGGTGACGGGAACATTAAGAAGGCAGATGCATCAAACGCCCTGGCCGGTGTGCAGTCCAATCCCGCTCCGCAGTTTCCGAATCCCACACCGATCCCTCAGGTGAATCCTGCGCCGCAGATCCCTGCTCCCGGTGTGCCGGTTCAGCCTGCTCCGGGGCCGGCGGTTGCGGCAAATCCGAGCAACGCTTTGCGCTACAAATGGCAGCCGAATCGCAAGTACTCGTACAAGTTCAGCATCGAGGCGAATCTCGGCCAAGTCATCGAACGGACCGAAGGAATTTGTAACTATCGCATCTCGCCGAAGCCGGCCGGGCCGATCATCGAGTTCAAGAAGCAAGGGACTGGCACTGCGTTCGTCGCCACGGCTGACGGCTTCTTGGTCACATGCGCGCATGTCGTGGACGGTGCGAAGACGATCGAAGTACTGCTTGGCGGAGTGAAGTATCCAGCAGTCGTGGTTTCATCCGATCGTGTACACGATGTCGCCGTCATTCGCATCAACGCTCAGAATCTGACGCCGGTCGCGCTGACTGATTCCAGCAGCGTGCAACTTGGCCAAGCGGTGCGAGCGTTGGGTTATCCGCTCTCGGATGTGCTGGGCAACAATTTGAAAGTCACGACCGGTTCGGTGTCAGGATTGAATCAAGAAGCTAACAGCCGTGTGTTTCAGATCGATGCGGCGATCAATCCGGGCAACAGCGGCGGCCCGATCGTGAATGAAATGGGTGAGGTGATCGGCGTCGTTAGCGCGAAGCTTGCGGGAGCGACGGTTTCGACGGTTGGGTTTGCTCGGCCTATCAACGATGCGAAAACATTGTTGCAACAAGCGGGCGCAAAGTTCGTCGCTGGCAAATCGCAACAGAAACTGGATGGCCCGACGCTCGTGACAAAGGTCAGCCCATCGGTTGCTTTGGTAAGCGTCGTCGCAGGGGCGAGCGGCAATCTCATCACGCTGGCTTACGATGCGACATTCTCGACCTCTCAGCGAGCGGTACCTGGTCAACGGCTTCTCAACTTTTCGATCCCGTCGCAGGGCCGCGGCTCCGGAACACTAACTCTCGACGAGTTCGGTGAGATCGTGCAGATGACCGGTGAAGAGCAGCTCCCGTTCTGCATGGGACCGGTCGGCTTGGTGGCGATTGCTCCGCTGAACCCCACCGGCCAAGCGACCTGGGGGCAAAGCAAACAAACCTCTGTCATTCGCTTCGAGCAAGACCCGAACGACCCGCTCGCACGAATGCGGGCACGCGGCCTGATGCGTCCGCCCTTCGGGCCCTTAGGCAATAATCGGCCGAAGGAAACGGTTTTCCCGGCGCAGGAAAGCACCACATTCACGCTCGGCAAACAAGTCGATGGCGTGGTGTTACTCAAGAAGAGCTACGAGCTCAAGACGCTCGACAATGTCAGCAACCCGTACTTGCATCTGAAGGGGGAAGGAGACTGGCGCTATCATGTGAAGGATGCGATGCCGTTCGCTGCGGAGATGAAGTTCGAACTGGCGCGCAACATCGATAACGCCACGGTCAGCGTGCCCTTCCAGATGCAGTTTCTCTACACCGATCCGCAGATCATCGCGGCCGAACTCACTGCGAACGAAGCACGCATGGCCGATGTTCGGCGACAGCAATCCGAGAAGGCAGCCACCGAAATCGAAAAACTTCCGGGACCGAAGAAGGCCAAGCTCGTGCGCCGCTTTGCGCCCCTCAACACGGGTCTCATTCAAGCCATCCAACTGACTCCGGACGGAAAACGGGCACTCGTCGCGACGCACGAAGGGCCGGTGCAAATCTTCGACGCTTCACAAGACAAGCCTATCGGTCAGCTCGAAGGTTTGAAGCAGAACATTCAATTCCTCAATGTCTCTTCCGATGGCAAGCTGGTCGGCGGCGGAACACTCACCGAAACCTGCATCTGGAATCTCGACAATCGGAAGGTCGTCCTGCAACCGAAGGTCGATCGCTTCGCACCGACTTGCCTTACATTTTCAGCGGACAACCAGCGTGTCTATCTCGCCGGCTTCAGCTTCCAGAGTTGGGATCTGTCGTCTGGAAAGATGCTCAAAGAGTGGCAGTCGAAACGAGGCAACACCAAGGCCGTGTTGCTGAGCTCTGATGGCAAGTCGTTGACCGCCACCGATGGCCAGGAGTTGCTGCACTACGATTCCAACACGGGAAATCTGGAAAAGGCCGAGCCGCTGGCTCCGGGCATCGGCAGCTACTTCCAAGCTCGTTTCGCTGCGGATGGTAGTCGTGGTGTGTTCGTGAAAAGCTTCTCCAGTTTGGATGTGATCTCCTTGGCTGAATCGACGAAGCCGACGAACATCGCAGTGCGTCCTGCGCAAAACAACAGCATCGCAATCTCGGCGAATGGCAAGCGCATCGCCGTGGCGGATTCGAGCAACAAGCAGGTCGTGGTCTGGGATGTCGACAAGAACCAAATCATCGATCAATGGCAGGTGGATACCCTCGCTGCTCAAACCGTCGCCCTCTCGGCAGACGGCAAGTTCCTGCTGACCTGCGGCTTCCACCGCGTCCTGCAACTTTGGGAGATGACCGAATAGTGAGATTGGTCGCTAAGCTTGGCGCAGCGTACCCAGTAAGAGAACCAAGTTGCTGATGCCGTCGAAGCGGAACTCGCATCGAGCAACTTCGGCGCCTGAACCGATTTCTGTGGCGGATCTGGCCTCGCCTTTTCAATTAAGCCGCCCGACAATCTGCGATTATGTGACTTTGCTGGCCCGGGTGTTTTTGCTGGAAGAGTTGCCACCTTGGCATAATAATCGTTTGAGCAAGCTTATCAAAACACCTAAGCTGCACCTAGCGGATACAGGCCTCGCCTGCTCTTTGCTGAGTGTGGATGCCCCCGCCTTATGGGCGGCTCGCACCTTGCTGGGGCAACTTCTGGAAACTTTCATTTTTCAGGAACTGCGTCGCCAGGCGAGCTGGCACAGTGACCCCATCCTATTTTATCACTTCCGGGACAAAGATGGTGTGGAGGTCGATATCATACTGGAAGGCAGTGGTCAATGTGTGGCGGGGGTGGAGGTGAAAGCTGCGGTTACGGTCACGGCAAAGGATTTTCGTGGGTTGCAAAAATCGCAGGAAATCGCTTTACCGGAGGGGTTGTTCTGTACGATGGCGAAGTAACAACCCCATTTGGAGATGGGTTGTTTGCAGTGCCCATACGCAATTTGTGGGAGGGTCTTGCATGATTTTTCTCATCACCGAACCTATTCGATTGCCTTTTGCGCTTAAGCCAAACGCACAATCACAGTTCTCCATCTTTGCCTTGGGTTTCCCGGAAGCGTTAGCGACGGTAAGGCCCTAGCTTACTTCATCACCTACGGAACCTGGCTGCAGGGGCACAATCCAAACTAAAAAAACCGTCGCTAACGCTTCCGGCTCTGAAAGACGCTTCCGGCTCTGCAAAACCAGCGCAGAATATCTTTTCCCCTTACTCCCTTGCTACCACGGTGTCATAGAGACCATAGTAGGTCAGCCCCGGATGGCTGTCGATGC